>MWSD01000125.1_pt1 | contig 10795 bp, 9 predicted proteins | sample 1021921 | NCBI WGS metagenome assembly MWSD01 (sample SAMN06338133, study PRJNA374545) | mollusc metagenome | biome: marine bay; material: sediment; isolation source: gill 40 cm from animal B | host: Kuphus polythalamius | place: Philippines: Mindanao | collected 2011-09-12 | reverse complement strand
GGGTATGTTCGTGCTGACGCGCAGCTGCGAGGAAGCGACGCCCGACCTGTCGGGGTCCGGGGTCACCCTGTCGCCGGTCGCGCAGGCATTGACCCTGGTAGCCAGCGTGCCGCTGACCGACGAATCGTGGGAGGTGCTCGCGGAGGGAGAGGTTCTCGCGATCCGCGATGGCGAGATTGTCGAGCGCCGCATCGGTCGCTAAGACCAGCCATCAGGTACCTTCGCGCCAGCTTGCGAGATACCGTGCCTGCTCGTCCGTCAGTTCATCGATAGCCAAACCCATGGCGGCCAGTTTAAGAGTGGCGACCTCGTTGTCGATCTCGGCGGGCACACGATGCACCCCTGCCGGCAGGGCATGGTCGCGCAGATAGGCGACGGCGAGCGCCTGGTTGGCGAAGCTCATATCCATGACCGCGGCGGGATGTCCTTCGGCGGCTGCGAGGTTCACCAAGCGGCCTTCCGCCAAGAGGCGTACACGCCGACCATCGTTGAGCCGGTATTCGTCGACATGCGGCCGCGGCCGGGTAACCTCGACCGACATGTTCTGCAGCGCCGGGATATTGATCTCGACATTGAAATGCCCGGAGTTGGCGATCACGCAGCCGTCCTTGATGGTCTCGAGGTGGGTTGCATCCAGCACGTGTTTGTTGCCACTGGCGGTGATGATGAAATCCGATTCGGCGGCCGCCTGACGCAATGGCATCACACGATATCCGTCCATCGCCGCCTCGAGCGCGCGTACCGCATCGACCTCGCAAACGATGACGTGTGCGCCATGTCCGTGGGCGCGATTGGCGATACCGCGTCCGCACCAGCCGTAACCGACGACGGTGAAGGTGTGGCCGGCCAGCAGGATGTTGGTCGCGCGAATGACGCCGTCCAGGGTGCTTTGGCCGGTGCCGTAGCGGTTGTCGAACAGGTGCTTGGTATCGGCATCGTTGACGGCGATTACCGGTATGCGCAAGGCGCCGTCGGCCGCCATGGCGCGCAGTCGGATCACACCTGTGGTGGTTTCTTCGGTGCTGCCGACCACATCGTCGAGCGTTGGGCCGCCACGCTTGTGCAACTCGCTGACCAGGTCGGCGCCGTCATCGAGCGTCACTTGCGGTCGGTGGGCGATAGCCGCATCGATATGTTGGTAGTAGCGTTCGTTGTCTTCGCCGCGCACAGCGAACACCGGTATGCCGAAATCATGCACCAGTGCGGCCGCCACGTCGTCCTGCGTGCTCAGTGGGTTGCTGGCACACAAAGCGATATCGGCGCCTCCTGCTTGTAGTACGCGCGCCAGGTTGGCGGTTTCCGTCGTGATATGCAGGCAGGCGCTGATGCGCAGCCCGGCGAGCGGTTTGTCGGCTGCAAAACGTTCGAACAATGTCTGCAGTACCGGCATCTCCGACCAGGCCCAATCGATGCGTCGACGGCCGCCGTCGGCGAGAGACCGGTCTTTGATGTCGCAGTGCATGATGGGTACGCCTCGCGTCTGTTCACGACGAGCCGGCCGGCGTGTCGAACGGTGTTCGATGGCGACCGTGTTTTCACTACTATGCTTATAGTAGATCGAGACTTCGTCCAATACGGTTTGCGGCATGTCAAGCAAAACACATGAAGCCGACAGCATGTTGCAGGCAATCAACGACGATGTGGCCCTCACACGTCGTCAGACGGGCCGGGATGCGTTGGCTCCCGCCGTGATCGACGCACTGCGCCGCGTGCCGAGGCATGCGTTCGTCGACGACGACCTCAAGGATTACGCCTATGACAACCGACCGTTGCCGATCGGGCGCGGGCAGACCATCTCGCAGCCGTTTATCGTTGCCTTGATGACCGAGCTGGCCGAGGTCGGCAAGGGTGCGCGCGTGCTCGAGGTGGGTACGGGTTCGGGTTACCAGTGCGCGGTTCTGGCCGAGTTGGCCGATGAGGTGTACTCGGTCGAGATCGTGCCGGAACTCGCCGACAATGCGGCGCGCAGGCTGAAATCACTCGGTTATCACAATGTGTCGACCAAGTTCGGTGACGGTTACGAGGGTTGGCCCGACAAGGCGCCGTTCGACGCGATCATCGTGACCGCGGCGACGCCACTGATACCGCCACCGCTGATCGAGCAACTCAAGCCCGGCGGCAGGCTGGTGTTGCCGCTGGGCCAGCCGCATTTCAGCCAGGAGCTCGTACTGTTGCGCAAGAACGCGCACGGTGAGATCGAAACCCACAACATACTGCCGGTAGCGTTCGTACCGCTGACAGGCCAATATGCACGCGGCGATTGATGTTCGCCAAGTGGAGTCCTGCAGCGCGAGTACCAGGTGTCGGCGCTGCCGGTACCATCTTCTCCATCGCCGACCGTGGGTATCCGTCGAATGACAGATTCAACGTTCGAGAACCGGGTGTCGCAACAGATCTGGGACAGCCGCTACCGCTACCGGCTCGACGGTGTGGTGCAAGACCACACTTTGCAGGACAGCTGGCAGCGTGTCGCCGCGGCGTTGGCGAGTGTCGAGCCATCAGACCAAGCGCACTGTCAGGAGCGCTTCTATGCACAGTTGAATGCGTTTCACTTTCTGCCCGGAGGGCGGATTCTTGCTGGTGCCGGCACCGGTTTCGACGTGACTCTGTTCAACTGCTTCGTCATGGGGCGCATCGAAGATTCGATGGAAGGCATCTTCGAGGCCTTGAAGGAAGGCGCGATCACGATGCAGTCCGGGGGCGGGGTCGGTTACGATTTTTCGACCCTGCGTCCGTCGGGCGTACCGGCCTGGCGAGTCGGCGGTACGGCGTCCGGGCCGGTCTCGTTCATGCGCATCTGGGACAGCATGTGCGAGACCTTGTTGTCCACGGCCGCGCGGCGCGGCGCCATGATGGCGACACTGCGCTGCGACCATCCGGATATCGAGGCGTTCGTCGACGCCAAGCAGCAGACCGGCCAACTGCATAATTTCAACCTCTCGGTATTGGTCAGCGATGCGTTCATGCAGGCGATGCACGCAGACGATGAATGGCCGCTGGTGTTTCCGGCAGACGGTCTCGCCGGCGGGCAGCATGCCGGCAACGCGATCATTGAGCGTGAATGGCCCGGCTATGCAGGCCGCGTGCCGTGCGTGGTGTTGCGTGTGGTGCGGGCGCGGGCGCTGTGGGACAGGATCATGCAGGCCAGCTACGAGAGTGCCGAACCCGGCGTGTTGTTCGTCGATAGGATCAACCGGCAGAACAATCTTGCTTACCGCGAGCGCATCAGCGCCACCAATCCGTGCGGTGAGATCCCGTTGCCACCGTATGGCGCCTGCAACCTGGGTTCGATCAACCTGGTTCAGTTCGTCCTTCATGCGTTAACTGCAGAGGCGCGTATCGATCTGGACGGCATCGCCCAGACCGCTGGGGTTGCGGTACGCATGCTCGACAATGTCATCGACCTGTCGCGTTTTCCGTTGCCGGCGCAGCAAGAGCAGGCCCGTGGCAGCCGCCGCATCGGTCTCGGCATCACCGGGCTGGCGGATGCGCTCATCATGCTCGGTCTGCACTACGGCAGCGATGCGGCACGGCAGCTTGCCGCGACGATCATGCGCACCGTGTGCCACGCCGCCTATCGTGCATCGGTGGCGCTGGCAGAGGAGAAGGGCAGCTTTCCGTTCTTCGAGCGCGATGCCTTGCTGCAGCAGCCGTTCATCAAGTCGTTGCCGCAGGACATTCAGCAAGGCATACGCAGCAGCGGTCTGCGCAACAGCCACCTGACGGCCATTGCCCCTACCGGCACGATCAGCCTGCTGGCCAACAATGTGTCCAGCGGTATCGAGCCGGTGTTCAGTTTTGAGCACCAGCGACAGATCCGCGACAACGACGGTTCGCCGCAGTGCTTTGCCTTGTACGACTACAGTCTCGGGCTATGGCGCCGGCAACGTGGTGAACAGTCGCTGCCCGATTACTTTGTCGCCGCTCACCAATTGACGCCGGAAGAGCATCTGCAGATGCAGGCGGCATTGCAGCCCTATGTCGACAATGCGATCTCGAAGACCGTCAACATCCCCGAGGATTTCGCTGTGGCCGATTATCAGTCGGTGTACGAAGACGCCTATCGTCTCGGACTCAAAGGTTGCACCACCTTCCGGCCGAATCGTGTGACCGGGTCCATCCTCGAGGCGTCTGCCGCCGGGCCCGATTCGCATTGCTGCGGGGTGGATCGCAGCGACGACTGACCTCGCCCTGGTCACCCGATATGCCCTAAAGCCGCGGGTCGATTACAATCGGCAGGCCAGACCCGCGTTTAACGACGCGCGATACCGGCAGGCAAGCCCGGTGCAAATGGCGGCAACAAGAACAAGGAGGGCGAAAGCGCGCTCATGGCCACGGCGGCTCACGAATTGACAGCGTTCGAAGAAGCAAGGGCCCTGGCTCGCCGTCGTCGATTGCGCCTGTGGTTTCCGATTGGCGTGGTGGTGGTCATGCTGGTTGCGCTGGTCGGGATCGCCATATTCGACTACAGGACCATGCGCGCCGACACCCTGGCATTGTCCAAGGGCGTGATCGTCAATCTGCAAAGCCGGATCGAGACCGAAGTCGTCGCCTATATCGAGCCCATCGGCGACACGATCCGCCTGTCGCGCGATCTCTTGTCTGACAAGACCCTGTCCGATGTCCGCCGCGACCTCATCGAGCCCTTGGGCATCGGCGTGTTGAACAACATGCCGCAGCTCACGAGCCTGATCATCGGCGTGCCGAACGGCGAGTTCTTCATGGTGCGCCGCTATCAGGACGATAAGCAGCAACAGCGTGGGCTAGAGGTCAAGACCATCAGCAAAGCCAGCGAGGCCGATGGCAAGCCGGTCGTGCGACTGGTAAGGCGTGATGCTGCCGGCAATGTGATTTCAGATCAGGTTGTCGAGTGGGACGGATACGATCCCCGTCAGCGTCCGTGGTACCAGGGGGTAAGCCATGAGGAAGCCGACCGCCTGTTCTGGACCGACGTCTATCCGTTCTTCACCGACCGCGCCGCCGGCATTACGGGTTCGCTGCCGTTTATCAATGAGGCGGGGGAACTGGCGGCCGTGATAGGTGCCGACGTCAAGCTCGAAAGCCTGAGTCGTTTCTTGAGCGACCTCAAAATCGGCACCACGGGTTTTGCGTTCATTGTCGACAAAACCGATCGCGTTATCGCGCACCCCAGTGCGGAATTGGTCAAAGAGACGGAGGCCGGTGAGGTGCGTTTGACGCGCGTCGCCGATCTTGCCGATCCGATTGCACGACGCGCCTACGACCGTTTCCGGGTGGAAGGCCACGGCCGGCGCGATTTCGAATTGAACGATCGCCGCTACATCAGTTCGGTATCTTCACTGAAGCACCTGATCGACCGGGACTGGTCGGTGATCGTGGTGGTGCCGGAGGATGACTTCATCGGGTTTGTCGTCGAGAACGTCGGCAAGACGCTGGCGATGGGTTTGTCGGTCATGCTGCTGGCGGCCTTCCTCGCCGCCTTGTTGATTCGCCAGGGATTGCGTACCGACCGCGAAGCCATCCGTATTCTCGAACGTGAAGCACAGCTCGATGCGCAGAGTGAGGCATTCGGCAGCACCGCTGTGCAGTCGGCGATCTTCGATTCGGGCGACGAGAACTCGTTGGCGCCAGTCACCGAAGCGGTGGCACGTTCGTCACGAGTCCGGCGTGCCGGCGTGTGGCAGTTCGACAGCGCTCATGACGAACTGCGTTGTCTCGACTGTTTCGACCAAGAGGCAGAAGGACACACCCACGGCAATACCTTGCGCCGCCCGGACCACCAGGCGTTGTTCGATGCAATCGAGCAGGGCGTGACATTGCGCGAGCTCGATACATCGAATGCGGCGGCAACGACCTCTGTGTACAGCCGCTACCTCGACCCGATGGGTTGCCGGGCCTTGTTGTCGGCACCGGTCAAGGTAAGGGGTGAGGTGATCGGTGCGCTGTGGCTGGAGGATACCGGCAGGCGTGAACGCTGGTCGGACCAGGTGGCGCAATTTGCGCTGGCAATGGCCAACCTGTTGGCCATTCGGCAGGCGACGAGCGGCGCGACCGTGTCGGACAGCCAGCGTGACATGGCATCACCCGTCGACAAGCGGCAAGGCGGCGCGCTGCCGGCTGCGGCGAAAGCCAGGCGTGACGAGGCGGTCGACATCGAAACCAGCCTGGGGGCGCAGCGTGCGGCAGCCTTTACCGCGAGACTTGCTCAGCTTGCCGGCGAGCAGCGCGCGGCGAGCGCCGAGGTTATCGACGAGTTGGCGGTATTGTCACTGCACTTCACCGATGCCGTCGTGCTGGCCGAGCCGTTCGGCAAATCCAGCGACGAGTCTGTCGTCACCTACCTGATCCGCGAACTCGAGCGCGCCGCCGCGGATCACGACTTGGCCTATATGAAGTTTCTCTCCGATCAAGTGATGGCAGCGGCGGATCCCAACGATGATCCCAGGACCGGCGCGGCGAAGCTGGCCGATTTTGCGCTGCAGGTGCAGACGGTGTGCGAACGTTTGTTCACCGAGCAGCAGTCACCGCTGGCGTTCTGTATCGGTCTTGATCTCGGTCCGGTGATCGGTAGCGTCGTAGGTCGCGAGCAGCGCGCGTTCAACCTGTGGGGGGAGGCCGCGCAGATGGCGACAGACATGGCGCTGACCGGGCTGCCCGGCAGCATTCAGGCAACCGAAACGGTCTACCGGGCCTTGTCGGACGACTATCTGTTCCAACTCCGCGGGCGCCACTATCTGGAAAATATCGGTGAATTTTCCACGTACCTGATGAGTGGTCGGCTGTGAAGCTGCGCGAGGCAAACACGGTTGCCGTCAACACTGGCGATACATTGCCGGCCTTGGGGCTGCTCGCTCGATTGGGCGAGCGGGTACTACGCGTCATTCGCGCCGTCTTGATGTTCGTCGGCGATGCCTCGGTGGCGCTGGCCCGCGGTTTCGTACCGGGGCGCTGGCGGCGCACGATGCGCGAGGAGCTGTTCACCTATTTCTACCACGTCGGGGTGCGTGCCGTGCCTGCCGTGGTTGTCGCCGCGCTGTTGGTCGGCATCGGGCTGGTCCAGCAGATCCTGTATTGGCTCGACGTCGCCGGGCAACAGGGAAGCGTCGGTTCATTTCTCGTGCTGGTGCTGGTGCGTGAGATTTCGCCCGTGGTCACGGCGCTGATCGTCATCGGGCGCAGCGGATCGGTGCTGCTCGACGAAGTAGGACACATGAAAGTGAATGGGCAACTGCGCATGTTGCAGTCGGTCGGCCTCGACCCGGTCGATCTCATTGCAATACCGCGTTGCTTTGCCATGTCCCTGGCAGTCTGCGTGCTGACGATCATCTTTCTGTATGCAGCGCTGTGGTCGGGCTACCTAATGGCGTCGTTGACCGGCCTGACGTCGATCTCGCTGCTGAGCTTCGTCGATAGCGTATTGAGCGGCATGACCATCGGCGATCACCTGTTGTTGGTGATCAAGCCGTTGGTCACGGGCTACGTCATCGCGTATATCGCCGTCTGGTTCGGTATGCGCGTGGAGGCCAATGCGCTGGCGGTGCGTCGCATGTTGCCGCGCGGTTTCGTCTATTCCCTGATCGCGACGTTCTTGATTGGGGCAACGGTTTCGGCGGTGTTGTAGATGCTTGCGCCAATGACTCATCACAACACGGTGCCGCGCCTGCAGGCACATGGCGTCAGGGTGGCCGCATCCGGCACCTGGCCGGCACTGTCGTTCGATCTGAATGTTGCGCCGGGCGAACTGCATCTGCTGCGTTCGCTCGACGTCGAGCGTTCGACGGCGCTCGTCGATATTCTGCTCGGGATTGAGCAACCGCAAGCCGGCGATGTGCGCTTTGACGGACAGGCTTGGCGGGAAATGTCTGAAAGCGATGCGTTTCGCGTGCGCGGCCAGGTTGGTCGGGTGATGAACCGCGGTAACTGGTTACGCTCGCGTACGGTCATGGACAATCTCTTGCTGCCGTTGCGGCACCACACGGTGCTGCCGGACGATCTGCTGCGTGAAATGGCGTGTGACCTGGCGCGCCATTTCGGTCTACCCGGCCTGCCGATGTTGCCGCCAGACGATTGTCCCGCCAGCGATCTCGAACGCGCGGCGTGCGTCAAAGCCTTTCTGGGACGACCGCAGCTGGTGTTTCTCGAGCACCCCATGGAGTATGCCGACATCGGCCTGCTGCCGCCGTTGATGGCGGCGGTGCAACAGGTGCGCCGTCGTGGCGGGGCCGTGGTCTGGTTCACCCGCAATCGGGCCGTGCTTGAACAGCGCAGCATCCCCGCCGATCGTCGCTATCACATCGTCGGCGGGCATCTACTTGACCTGGAGCGAAGCGAGTGACCGATATCAAACGCTATCGTCGGGAGCGCACCTTCCTGGGCGCGACAGTGCTGATAGCGCTGGTGCTGTTCCTGTTCACCTTGATCAAGGCGGATGCGCTGCGCGAGTTGTTCGACCCCGGCGAACCGCTGCGCCTGGTGCTGCCCGACGAGGGGCTTTACGGCCTGACCGAAGGGGCGAAGATCGAGGTGCTGGGAACCGAGGCGGGCAAGATCCAACGCATCGTGATCGAGCCGGACCAGAAGATTCATGCGATGGCGCGCTTGAGCGCTTCGATGGTGCCATTCGTTCGGGGAGATTCTGAAGCCATCATCCGCAAGACCTTCGGTGTCGCCGGCGACAGCTATGTCGAGATTACCCGCGGCACCGGCGAGCCGATGGATTGGGAATACGCCGTATTGACGGCGAGGCCGGACCGGGCGCCGACCGACAGTATCGGCGAGATCATGGAAGACGTGCGTAGCAGGGTCATCCCGATTCTGGAGCAGACCGAGCGCACCATGACGGCGTTGGCCGATCTGACAGAGCGACTTGCCGATCCAGAAGGCGATCTACAGGGGGTGCTGGCAGACATCAACGCAGTCACCGGACGCATCGAGCGTGGCGAGGGCACCTTGGGCAGCCTGTTGAGCGACGAGGGCACCGCCAAAGAACTCGAGGCACTGTTGCTCAGCGCCAACAAAGCGGTCGACCAGCTCGGTCCAATCCTCGAGGAGCTACAGAAAACCGCGCAACAGGTCACGTCCCTGTCGCGTTCGATCAATGCGCAGAGCAAGGATCTGCCGGAGATCAGTGCCAGCGTGAAGTCGGTCATGGCATCGCTCGATGTCGTTATGACCGACCTGAAAAAGACCTCGCCGGAGCTGCCCAAGATCACGCGTGACATCAGCGCGTCCACGGCGAACATCCCGGTACTGCTTGGTATGACCCAGCAGACCTTGTCGGAACTCGAAGGCTTGCTGCGTCAACTGCGCAACAGCTGGCTGATCGGTGGAAGTGGGGCGCCCCCTCCGGAGGGTGGTCGCTTGCCTCCGAGCGAGGTGCGGCCATGAATGTTGTCCGCATGGTGATCGGCGCCGCGGTGTGCGCAACCTTACTGGCCGCATGCGGCGGCTCTGCCGAGAAACCCGAGACACCGCCGACCGAGCAACAGTCGCTCGACCGTTCTGCGCGCCTGGCCTTTGCGCAGGGTAGGTACGATCAGGCCGCAAGCCTGTACGAAGCGGCGTTGCTCGCCGCATTGAAGGAAGACGCACCGCAGGCAATCGTCGATGCCCGCTTCAACCTCGCGCTTTGTCAAACCTACCAGGGCCAATACGCCGAGGCGCTCGATCAACTCGAACAGGCCGAAGCGGAAAGGCTGCGTCGCGGTGTTGTCGGTGAAGGCAGTATCGAGCTGCTGCGTGGCACGATCCATTACCGAAGCGGTCAACTCGACAAGGCGCGCTTGGTACGCCATCGGCGCGGACGCCGTGCAGGCGCCGGCGACCGACCGGTTGGAACTTACGGCATTGCTCAGCGCCTTGCAGGGCGAGGCCGATCAGGCCCTGGTCCAGCTCGAACAGGTTGCGCGTTTGCGTCGGGACGAGCGAAATTACCGTGGGATGGTGCGCGTGCTGGCGAAAGCCGGCGACGTGGCCGAGCGTGCGCAACGTATCCAGTCGGCGGGGCGTTATCTGCTACGAGCCGGGCGCAGCGCCGCGCAACGCCGCGAACCGGAAACACGTGGCTGGCTGGAGCGTGCTGAACAGCTGGCTTCGCGGGCGGGCGATACCGAAACGGCGCGTGAGGCCCGCGAACTGTTGAATAGCTTGGTAGACAAGGCGGCGACGAGCCGCTGAACGGGCCGATCGGTCGAGCTACCGGTGGCCCGCATCCGATGCTTTCATCCGATGTTGAATATCTGCGATCAGTTCATCGGTCGCGACTGCGTACCATTCCGGCACTATCGTGAATTGGCTGCGTTCTCCAAGAAGAACACGCACCGGTTCGCTGGTGATCATGATCCGCGGCTTGCCCAAGTCGGTAACCAGTTCGACGGCGGTGATCTTCGAATAGGGTATCTGTGCCGTTGGCGATCCCAAGGGTTCGCGAATCTTCAACGTGTCTGGCCCCAGGACCAACCCAGGCAAGAGCCAGACTTTTGCGACCTGGAATACAAAGCCTGACACCACCATAGCGATAACTGCGCCAGTGACGAACGTGGTGGCGTTCAGATCGAACAAGCTGAATGCGAACCCCAGCAGTCCGGCAAAGCCTGCCATCAGAATGAGGTCGATCAGCCTTGCCGGCCAGGTGAATGCAATTTTCTTGTTATTCATGCTGTCGACCCGTCGTCGAAGTTGTAGGAGTGGCCCGTAAGCTTGGATCGATCGGCAGCCCAACCAATGCCGGACTGCCTCGCTAGTGTGAAATCAAGGTGCGTGCAATGCCGACCAATTGGCGGCGCTGCTTGTCGTCCATGTCTGAATAGATCGTCAT
>MWSD01000172.1_pt1 | contig 11062 bp, 3 predicted proteins | sample 1021921 | NCBI WGS metagenome assembly MWSD01 (sample SAMN06338133, study PRJNA374545) | mollusc metagenome | biome: marine bay; material: sediment; isolation source: gill 40 cm from animal B | host: Kuphus polythalamius | place: Philippines: Mindanao | collected 2011-09-12 | reverse complement strand
TATCACGCCGGACATCCTGTGCCTGGGCAAGTCACTGACCGGCGGCTACATGACATTGGCGGCAACGCTAACCCGCCGCACGATCGGTGAGGCGATATCTGCGGGTGAGCCGGGCGTGTTCATGCACGGTCCGACCTTCATGGCCAATCCGTTGGCGTGTGCGGTGTCGCTGGCGAGCATCGATCTGTTGCTCGAATCGCCCTGGCAGTCGCGCATTGCTGCGATCCAGAGCGGGTTGGCCGAGGGGCTTGCGCCGTGTGCATCGATGCCGCATGTGGCGGATGTGCGCGTACTGGGCGCAATCGGCGTGGTCGAGCTGGCTGCGCCTGTTGACATGCCGACCGTTCAGCCGCTCTTCGTCGAGGCTGGCGTGTGGGTGCGTCCGTTCGGCAAGCTGGTCTACCTGATGCCGCCGTTCGTCATGTCGGCAAATGACCTGGCGACGCTGACCGCAGCGGTGGTCAAGGTTGTCGGTCGCCTGCAGATCGAGGGCGATCGCTGCACGACCGCAGCGACCGCTTGACCTACCTAGCTGTCGAGATCGAAGACCGTCGAATACACCAGGCGTTCTTCGATCACCCGCCGTTGGAAAACCGTACCGTCACGCTGATGCGGCACCGTATGGTCGGTGTAGTAGCGTTCGAACTCGCGCAGCATCAATCGGCGCGGCAGGTCGCCGGTATCGGGTAATGCTGCGCTCGTCTTCCAGATCTGCGGGTCGATGAACTGCAGAAAATCCGGCATCTTTTCGGCGAGCTCAAACTGATCGCGCGCACCGGGGGCGAGTTCTATCGCGGCGTCGAGCATCAATGATGCGCCGCTACGGAGATCGACCTTGCGAGCTTGGTCTGCTGCTTGCAAGGTTGTCTCGACGCCGAACTTGCCGGTGTCGAGTATCGGCAGGCCATCGAACACACTGCTGCCCGGTTCGGCGGTCTGCGATGTCGCCAGGGTGGAGTGATCGGTCCATGCGAGATCGCTGTCGATGTTCTTGTCACGCGTCTGCAGTACGAGTTCGACGCGGTTGCGGCCGGTCTCGAACGGGCCATTGGCGAACGACACGAATAGGTAATCTGAATCGACGGTGTATTTCATCGGCCCGGCATGCGGTACTGTGCCGAACAGGGTCAGGTCGACGCTATCTCCAGTGCGGCCATACACAGCGCGCCGCCGCGGCAACACCTGAACGAATTCGCTGAGCACGACCTTGGAGATTCTCGCGTTGGGCAGCGCGTTGGGTTGGTAGCGCACCAGTGCCAGCCGGATGAACGGCATATAGCTGCGTCCCGGCTCGAGTTCGATATCGCAGTACCAAAGCTTGCGTTGTTCGTCCCAATGCACGCGATGACCGACGACGTGCGCCGGTGGTTCGTTGGGTTCTTCCTGCAGCGCGACCGGCTCGTCATGAACGCGAGCGGGGAAGTCGCTGACCTTGATGCTCGCCTTGGGCGAGCCGGTCTCCCACAGCGGATCGAGTCCCCATTGTGTGACGAAAGGTTGCATCGCATCCGGCATGTTCTTGAATGGTTTGTTGTCGCCGAACAGCATCACGCCCAACAGTTCGCCGTCGCCTGAACTGAACCACGGGCGGTCTATCCACACCCGCAATCCGTTGCCGTAGCGGATAACCTGTTGCTGTTTGCCGCCGGCAATCTCTTGCTGTTGCCAGCGGAAGGTCGGTACCACATACAACACGCGCGGGTCGTCCGGCGGTTCGCTGGCCAGCACACGGGTGTTCTGTTCCGAACCGTTCGGATCGACCAGGATCGTTGCGCCGGCATCTGTCGGGTCGGCGACCAACACATGGTCGCCCAACGCGATAGGGCCAAGTCGCGTAATCTGCTCGGTGTCGGCATACAGCGACGGCGGCAGGTACTCGCGAAAGCGCGTCGTGGCACGCACCCGGTAGCGAATCAGGCGGAACTTGCTGTCGCCCAGCTCGTGACGGTCGGCGCGTGCGCGATCACGGTTCGGGTCGACCTGGGCATTCTTGACCGCACTCGCAAGATCGAACTTGTTGATGTGATTCTCATGCAGCGGAATCTCGCCCAATTGGCCGTGGCCGCTGATACGTTCCGGGCCATCCTTTTCGAGATCGTCGATCCACTCTTCCCAGTCGGCCTCGATCTCGAACTTGCCGGTACTCGGACCGTGCAACACGACCGTCCGGCAAACGAGGTTGGCATAGCTTGCACCGCTCGGCCGGTGGATGCTCATCTTGATCAGCTCCGGCAGGCAGACCGGCTGCTGCGTGGCATGCACCATCGTCAGCTTGCGGTAGGGCGACAGCATCCAATGGGTACCGAGCTGTGCCATCACCATGATGTCGTGCTTGGCGCCGCTCTTGATCCAGTGCAGCAGGCCGAAGCTGGGCAGATGCTTGGTATGGATGAAGCTCGCATACGCAAGCCGTACGATCTCGCCCTTGGCGATGAACAGCGTCAGTTCGCGCGTTTCGGCATCCCACTTCGGCATGCCCGCATCCTTGTGGTTCACGCTGCACGGCAATTCATCGTACTCGGTATCGCGTTCTTGCAAAACGATGCGGCAGCCGAGGTTGTTCGGCCACGGCTGGTCGTAGCCGACGACCAGCACCAAACGCTTGTCCGGGTCTTCGAGCACCATGCAACCCGGCCCGAGCACGGTCGGCCCACTGACGCCGGGAATCTGGTGGCCGGGGCGGGCGTAAATCGCGACGCCACCGGCGGCATCGTCCGGCAGGTAGGGCGTTTCGAGCTGGGCTTCACGGTGAACGATGTATTGCCCGCCGGCCATGCGATCGCCGACCGGGTTCTCCGGCGTGGGCAGAGCAGGCGGTACGCTGGTCGTTGTCGCGACCGTGCTCAACGCCTGCGGGGTTACGAGTTCTATCTGTGCGCCGGGTATCGGGTCGTACAGCGTGCCGGCCTCGCGTGCGGCAATTGCATAACCTTGTTTGATGCTTGTCGGGTTGGCAAAGAAGGAGTCGAACAGGCCGTGGTGCTCGCACTGCTGCTGCGATGCCTTCGGTGGTACGACATGGCGCTCATTTTGTTCGAGGTACTCGAAGTCGGCCGACGCCGGTAGCTGGACGGCATCTTTGAACGGTTGCGACTTGAGGTATTCGCCGCTGCTCAGATCGTAGTTGCTGCGGATGACCATGCGTTCGAGCGATTCACCCTCGCTGACGCGATGGCGGTGCACCAGCGCCGGTGGGTCGACCGGCTCGAAGCGCCAGTAGCCGACCGCTGCAGTCGCATGTTCGAGCTCGCCGAGCGAGGGATCGTCGACAGCGAGACTGTTACCCGCCAAGTCGACAACCCGTGCACGCAGGCGGTAGCGCTGTCCGAAACGCAAGCGTGGCAGTGAGCCTTTCAATGCTTTGAACTCGGCGACGATGCCGTTGCCGTCGCTGGCCTCGTCGGTGACCGTGGTCGGCACCTCGCCCTGCACCTGGCTGTCGTCTGCCTGCTGCGCGCGCAGGGTCAGACCCGGGCGCGGCGTACACAGGCTCCAGCCGGTCCAACGAAACATCGATTCGTGCAGATAGTGATCGTCGGGGTTCGCGCTGTCATCAGGGCTTTTGGAAGTGGATGCACCTTTCACAAAGCCTTCGTCGGGCGGCAGTGGCAGCTCCTGATCGTTGGCGACGACGCGGTAGCGACCTTCGCGGGCGCACAGGCTCATCCAGTGTCCGGGTGACATCTCGTCTTTGACCGGCGCGACATCGACGCGGTAACCGCGCAACAGATCTTCGGCAAACAGCACGACCGTGTCGGCATTGTTGTTCTCGATGGCGGCGTTCTTCAGGGTTGCCGATGCGGCCGTCTCGGCAACCTGCTCGGCACGTCCGTGACGCGATACGCCAATGCCCCCTGAACGCAGCGCGGCGACCGGTTGACGATCACCGGTGGTGTAGGTGACCTCGCCGTCGCTCTGCAGCGAGTTCAGGCTGCGGGTCAGCAGGTTTTGGCTGGTGACGATGAAGCCTACCGTCTTTAATGCGGCGCCGTCGGGATCGACCTGGTAGACATCGAACGGTGAATCGGGCTCGTCTTTGTCGGCCACGCCCCAGCCGTCGTCGGCGCCCTCGAGGCGCAGCAGGCCGCGCCTGTGGTCGTGACTGCGCTCACGGGTAACGAAGCGCTCTTGGTCGGCATACCAGGCGGTGATCGGCCGACCATCCGTGGTGCCGGGTGCGCCGCTGCCATCGATCAGCAACTGCATCTGACCGACCGCCTGACCGCCGCCGCTACTGACCAGTTGGCGCAGAACGCGGTTGTCGGTGATCGCACAGTCGATCACCAGCCCAAGGCGGCGCATCAGCTCCGGATAGTCGGCATACGAGGCGATGATCCGATGGAAGTCGTATTCCGGTGCCTCGGGCGGTTCGGGGATGTCGTCGAACGACGGGCGACGCATCCGACGTTGTTTATCGGTAGGCGTGGTGCGTCGATAGAAACGATCGGCCTGATAGAAGGCGTATTCGTCGGCGCTGTTGAACTGGTTCATCACGTTCGCGCCGGGGCCGGGAAGGCTTGGGTTGCGCCAGTCTGCAGGTAATACCCGTAGCGGAAAACCCGATTCGGGCAATGGCAGCCCATTGCTGTCCAACTTGTTACCGGTGCTCGTGCCTTGATAAGGGCTCTTGCCCGAGAACACCGTGTTGTCGAGATAGGCGTCGGTCGATTCGGGGTTACCGCGATCAAGGAAGCGCGAGAATCCCGGCAGCACGAAGGTGCGCGACTCATTGCCGAAGTCGCGCGTTATCGTACGCGTGCCCAGGTCGTCGAGCATGCCCTTCAATGAAGAATCGGCGTTGTCCCACGGCAACAGGGTCGGGTGGTCTTTGCGCGCATCCACCGCGAGTTGGCCATAGTGGCGGCGCATAAAGCCCAGCACGTTGCGTACGGCGAACGAGCGCAGGTTGACCTTGCTCATGTCCTGGTAGACGAAACCGGCGACCGGCGTGGTCGGCGTCAGCAGGGTTTGCCATAGCTGCGAGTTGGGTTGACTGAGCAGGCGCAGGCCGACGTCTTGATTGTTGATGCGCAGGCTCAGTCGGCGTCGACCGAGTGCCGCGGGCCAGTCGAGGAAGTCGGGAAAAGCCTCGAGCTTTTGCTGATTGGCCGCCTCCGGGGTCAGGCGCGGCGATACCACGATCGATATACGATGCGTGTCGCGGCCTTGTTCGTCAGTGATGCGACCGTAAGGCAGTACCGTCCAGAGAATATGTTGTTTGGCCATGACCTATGTATCTCCGGCTGATGCCTCTCAGGCGAACGCCTCGCAGTACTCGCGCCAGGCGTAATCTGTTTGGTCGTTGATCAGGGCGAGTTCGTCCGGCAACGGCAGCGATGGGTCGAAGCCAAGCATCTGGCGCAATGTCGGGTCGCCGTTCGAGCCGGCAAACTTGCGCTCGCAGGTGATCGTCACGCTGCCTGAGAACACCAGCACCTGTACCTCGATGGTCAGCTCGGCCTTGCCGACACACTTGCCGCTTTCGAATTCGTAACGCAGCTCCAGATACAGTTCGAGCGAGGCGCTGATCAGGCCGAGTACATCGACGTGTCCGCCGAGGCGGAAGTAACCGGTCAACGACGACTCGTCCATCTCCATGCGGTAGTAAAGGCCGGCCATCACATGCACGCCGCCGGAGGCAACACCGAAATCGACCGAGATGCTGGCACCGAATTCGAACGAGGCCTCGAGGATCTGCACGCCGTGCGGGTCGATGGTCACGCCGAAGAATCCGCCGCCGCCGAACATGTACACCGTAAGCAGGAACGGTTGTTCGCGTGTGCAGAAGTTGAAGCGCACGCTCAGTGGCTGACCGATGAAGGGTACGCAGAAGCCGGCACCGAGACTCAGGTTGTTGATGTTGAGTACACCAACGGAGATGCCGGGCAGGGAGATATCGAAGCCGGCATCGATGCCTTGCGGCGTGATGTCGAGGTAGGGTGGGTCGGAAAAGCCGTCGAGCGGGATCAGGTCGCGCAAGGTCTCGACGAAACTCAAGGGGCCGACGAACTTGATGTCCGACAGCAGCACATCGACATCCATCTTCGACGAACTGTCGACCGCAAACTCGATCTTCTCGAAATTGAGTTCGAGGAAGCTGGCGGGCGCAATCAACACCAAGTCGAAATGTTTCAGACTGCACACCACGCCGATCTTGGGGGTGCCGCCGCCGTTCTTCTTGACCTTGGCCTCGACCGCGACGATGAATCCGCGTTCGTCGTTGGCGCGGAAGATGGGATCGTCGCTGTTGGGGTTGGCACCGGGCAGCCACCAGCTGCTGATGCGCGGGTTCCAGTCGAAGCGGATCGTCAGCTCATCGCCGGTCAGCAGCTCGACCAACTGCAACAAGTCGGCGCCGTCGATCAGTTGTTCGATGATGCTCAGCGCGTCGAGCACAATCTTGCGCGGTGCGCCCGACAACAGATCGAAGTCGCTGATCGCGAGTTTGAATCCACCGATGGCGTTGCCGACCGCCTCGATACGGGTCTTCAGTTCGGTGGCGTTCGAGAACAGATCGCCGAGCTGGCCAGGGTTGCCGACGATGTCATCCAACGCCGTATACAGCGCCAACCCCTGATTGACCAGGTTGGCGAGCTTGTTGAGATCGGCGAGAAAGGCGTCGAGCTTGTTGGCGAACGACAGCGCCTGTTGACGAAGGCCGGCAGCGAGAGAGATGCCGTTGATCGGCGTATTGACGGCATTGACCAAGTCCGTGATGCGATTGCGCGCCGTCGCGATGTGTCCGGCGACGTCGCCCAGCGGCGCGGCGAGCGTGGCATCGTTGATCGATTTGCCCTGCAACGACTGCAGGTCACCGGCCACGTCATTGACGGCTACGGTGAGTTGCGTTGCGGCGTTTTGCAGCGGCGCAACCTGGGCCGCTGCGTAGCCTGTAGCCTGCGCCAGGATATCGTTCAGCGTGCCGTTGAACACTGAGATCGCGATCGCGGCGGACGCGATGTCGGCGGGCTGCGAAGCGAGGTTGGCGACCAAGGCGTATGTACGGCCAAGCCCGGTGATGAACGATTCCAGTTGGGTGCTGGCCTCGCTGATGAACTTCGGTACCTGGTCGGTGTTGTCGGCGAGATTGGCCACCGCCTTGATGATCTCGGCCAGCGGTATGCAGCCGAACAGCAGCGGTAACGGCAAGTCGTCCGGTGAGGTCGGGAAGCCGGCGCCATCTGGCACCGAGCCGGATATGAAACTGCCGACGTCGCCCATCATGGGGCCGGTCAATCGCGACAAGGCCTTGGGTTTGAGATTGGGCTGTACATAGCCGCCCGAGCGGTCGCCTTGGCTGGAAAAATCGAGCAACGCCATGCCGGGCTTGTTGGCGACGTCGGCGAATATCTGCCCCGCATTTGCGCCGAACCCGTGCCTCACATAGTGCGCATTCCAGGTCAGCTCGTTGTTCGCATCGGTGCCCCCGAGGTGGGCGAGTGCGCCGACCCGCGCGGTGACGCGTTTGACTGCCGGAAAGCACACCGGGCGGGTGAAGCCCTCGCTGGCGTTGTGCAGTGTTGCGTTGCCGACTTCGGCTTCGATATCGAACTGCACCTCTTCGGCTTCGACCGTGGTGTCGCCCGCCTTGTTGCTCGCCGCGAGCGCAACCCGCTGGCCCTTGAACGGTACCGTGTTGAAACTGGTCTTGTTTCGATACTCGGCCTGCGCCTGCGACATGTTGAAATCGGCCGACGGAAAATCGCCGGGCGCGGCCAGCGTGTTCTCGATGAAGATCATCGGCATATCGAACGCGACGGTGCGACCGTCGAGATCGGTCGCCGCACATTGGAAGCGAAATGCCTGGTCGGCCACATGTGGCCAGAACAGCAGTTGGCCCTGGCCGTTGATATCGGACGGGCTGGTCGTCGGATCATCCAGGTTGGGGGTTACCTGGGTAAGGATGCGCACGTTGGAAAACGGCAGCTGGTACAGATAACGCTTGGTGTCGGCGATGTCGCGCAGGCTTTCGTGCAGCGAACCGCCATAGGTGCGCTCTCGCTCCCGCACCACGATGAACAGTCGTTGACGCAGGAACGCGGCGTTGTCAGCGCGGTATTCGATGCCGGGTTTGAACTGACCGGGGTTGTCGTCGTCCGGAATCAAGGATCCGTTGTGAAACTTGCGCTCGCTCACCTTGACCAGCGACACGCGGTGGCCGAACGGCAGCAGGAAACCTTTGTAGACGATCCGCACATAGTGATCGCGCGCCATGCTTGCGCGGTGCACCCACTCTTCCACCGACATGCCGGTCGGGGGCTCCCACGCGCCGCGCGAATCCAGCCAGCCGCCGAGTGCGCTCAGCATCAACAGATTGGTATCGACGGGTTGCGGCGTGAATCCGCGGCGCGAAAAGTTCGATGACAGATGCGTGATCTGGAAGCGATCGAAATCGTTCATCGGCATGCGGAACGGCGCATTGTGCGGCGCGGGCAGCGGGTTGCTGGTGCTGGGAAAGTCGCCGTTCATAGTCACCGTCGACGACTCGCCGGTCTTGGCCCAGACAGCACGGATGGTCCGCTGCGGGTCGGCATACGGCGGTTCGATGAAAGTGCCGTTCGTACCGGGTGCGACCAGACGCGTGTGCCACAGCTCGGTATGGCCGGTGGCTTCGGAGGTGACGGGAGCCGCGGCATGCCGCCAGCGTTCGTTTGCATGCGGCGAGATCACCAGCCGCCAGGGCAGCTCGATCGCGGTGCGCGTGGCGCTCGGCAACGCCGGTTTGGGCGGGTTGGGCCGCACCGACAGATCCGGAATCCGTATCGCCTTGTCGGCAGGCGCGGGTTTCAAGGCCTCGGCTGCACCGAACTGACGCAACCTGAGCGTGGCGTCGTCACGCTGGACTGCAGCGAGGCGTAGCGAGCGCACCGCAAAGCCCGCCAATGCTCCGCGCTGCGCCGGCGAGAGTTTCTGAATCGCGGCCTTGTCGAACAGGCTGCCGAACTCGATCGTCGGCCCGGTCGATGGGGGAGGCCGGCTGTTGTTGGTAACGCTCAACGCGAGTGATTCGCAGGCCTCGAGCACGCCTTCAAGTGTGTACGGGATGTCGAAGTCGTTGGGTACGAGAAATACGATGCGTGACTCGTCGGCAATGCGTGCGCGCACCGGTGGGTCGGGTGGGGTCTCGCCGCCACTGCCGGCATCCGGGTCGTCCGGCGGCAGGTCGGTTCCGGGCGGCTCGGCTTCGTAGAAGGTCTGCTCGATGATCGCCTGCGGCGGAAAGTGCAGGATCAGGTAGCTGGTCCGGTTCGACGTCTTGACCAAGCGGGGCGGATCGCCCGAGACGATATCCAGGTTGCGGGCCTCGACGCGCAGCGCCAGCAGATCGTCGCTGCGCACCACGGCGTTGCCGGGGCGATTCTTTTCGAACAGGTTGCCGATGTGATCGAACTGGAACAGCGGCGGTTTGAAGATGTCGGTCACCAACTCGGCGGTGATGTCGTTGTTGATGACCGTGATCGCGTCGGATGCGCCGGCTACGACGGTGCGTGTCGTGGCATTGCGAATGGCTCGCCTGAGTGTCGTGGTCCGCGTTTCACCCTGCTTGCGTCTTATGGCCATCGCTGTGCTCCTGTCGCACGGGGTTCGTGGCTGCTTATTCTTGAACGCTGTTGGCCTTGCGAGTGAATACGGCACGCGAGCTCGCAAATGCGAAGGCTGAGCAAAGCGCGATCTCGGCGGGTCTCTCGAGCGGCGGGTGGGAAGCGCGATACTCGTTTTCAGTCAGTATTGCACAGGCTTTGAAACGCGCTAGGGCAACGCCGTCAATTGGTCATGCGAAGGTGATGGACTAAACGCTATACTGGAGCACCCCGGGTACGCTCCGGGGTTTGGAGACGGAGCCGATCGCAGGTCGGCTTTTTTACTTGGAGATCACCGCTTTAGTGCACGGTCTCTTCACGTGGCCTTTGGTAGGGGCCACCACTGAACTATGGAGATGCTGCAGCATGCCTGTTGTAACCCTTCCCGATGGCTCCAGCCGGAGCTTTGACAATCCTGTAACCGTGGCAGACGTTGCCGCCGATATTGGACCCGGTCTCGCCAAGGCCGCGTTGGCCGGCAGTGTGGGCGGCCGTATGGTCGACACCTCGTACCTGATCGACAGCGATACCGATCTGGCGATCATCACCGCCAAGAACGAAGAAGCGCTCGAGTTGATTCGGCACGATGCCGCGCACGTGATGGCGCAGGCCGTGCAGGAGCTGTATCCCGGCACCCAGGTCACGATAGGCCCGGCGATCGAAGATGGTTTCTACTACGACTTCGCACGCGAAGAGCCTTTCGGCCCGGCCGACCTGCAGAAGATCGAAGACCGCATGCGTGAGATCGTCGGTCGCGACCTGCCCATCGAGCGCGAGGTGTGGGATCGCGAACAGGCGAAGAAGACTTTCGGCGACATCGGCGAGGCCTACAAGGTCGAGATCATCGAAGACATCATCCCCGAAGGTGAAGAGGTCTCGGTGTATCGCCAGGGCGAGTGGTTCGACGTGTGTCGCGGTCCGCATCTGCCGAGCACCGGCAAACTGCCCAAGGCCTTCAAATTGATGAAGTTGGCTGGCGCCTACTGGCGCGGCGACTCGAACAACCCGATGCTGCAGCGTATCTACGGCACGGCCTGGCGCGACAAGAAAGAGCTCAAGGCCTACCTGCATCGTCTCGAAGAGGCCGAAAAGCGTGACCATCGCAAGATCGGCAAGGCGCTCGATCTGTTCCATGCGCAGGATGAAGCCCCGGGCATGGTGTTCTGGCACAACCGCGGCTGGACGATCTACCTGGCGGTACAGCAGTACATCCGCGACAAGCTGCGCGACCACGGTTACCAGGAGGTGCACACGCCGCAGGTGATCGACCGCACCCTGTGGGAGAAATCCGGTCACTGGGACAAGTTCGGCGACATGATTTTCACCACGCACTCGGAGAATCGCGACTACGCGATCAAGCCGATGAACTGCCCGGCGCACATCCAGATCTACAACCACGGGCTGAAAAGCTATCGCGATCTGCCGCTGCGCTTGGCCGAATTTGGTTCCTGTCACCGCAACGAGCCATCGGGCACGCTGCA
>MWSD01000175.1_pt1 | contig 11100 bp, 11 predicted proteins | sample 1021921 | NCBI WGS metagenome assembly MWSD01 (sample SAMN06338133, study PRJNA374545) | mollusc metagenome | biome: marine bay; material: sediment; isolation source: gill 40 cm from animal B | host: Kuphus polythalamius | place: Philippines: Mindanao | collected 2011-09-12 | reverse complement strand
ATGTCGCGCAGATCTTTGACGGCCGGCTTGCCGTCCAGACCGATCATATTCAGATTGATACGATAGGTGCGCTCCAGATCGGTCGTCGCGAACAGGTGCAACATCACACGCTCGATGTCGACACGGTTGGAACGCGGCAACAGCACCAGGCGTGTCGGATTCTCGTGATCCGATTCATCGCGGACGTCTTCGATCCACGGCAGCTTCTTCGCGTTCATCAGCGCGGCGACTTGCTCCTGCACGCGCGTTCCCGAAACCTGAAACGGCAAGGCGGTAATCACGATGGCGCCCTGGTCTTTCTGCCAGCGCGCACGCATGCGTACCGAGCCATTGCCGCTTTCATACACCTTCTTGAGATCGGCCCGCGGCGTGATGATCTCTGCCTCGGTCGGAAAATCCGGACCCTGGATGTGTTCGCAGATGTCGGCCAGCGTGGCCTTCGGTTCCTCGATCAGTCGAATGCAGGCAGTGGCGACCTCGCGCAGGTTGTGCGGCGGGATATCGGTCGCCATGCCAACCGCGATACCGGTGCCGCCATTGAGCAACACGTTCGGCAGACGCGCCGGCAGCATCGCCGGTTCTTTCAAGGAATCATCGAAATTGGGCACCCAGTCGACCGTGCCCTGACCGAGTTCCGACAACAGTACCTGCGCATAAGGCGCCAATCTTGCCTCGGTATAACGCATGGCCGCGAACGACTTCGGGTCGTCCTGCGAACCCCAGTTGCCTTGCCCGTCGACCAGGGGATAGCGGTAACTGAAGTCCTGCGCCATCAGCACCATGGCCTCGTAACAGGCCGAATCACCGTGCGGGTGGAACTTACCCAGCACATCACCCACCGTACGCGCCGACTTCTTGTGTTTCGACACGGCCGAGAGACCCAGCTCCGACATCGCATACACGATGCGGCGTTGCACGGGCTTGAGACCATCGCCGATGAACGGCAGGGCGCGATCGAGAATGACGTACATCGAGTAGTCGAGGTAGGCCTTCTCGGTGAATTGACGAAGCGGTAGCTGTTCGATGCCGTCGGCGTTGTACTGCGGGGGTTTTATCTGTTGGCTGGCGTAGGCGAAGCGGCGATTCTACACCGATGCTGCGGTCAGGCTGTAAGTGCTTGATCGCAGTAATTCAAACCGTCCTACCGGTGCTCCGGCGCACGCCTGTGCAGCGTCTGCCGCCAGTTCGGGTTCGGCGCGCCGTCGCCGAGCCGTAGATTGCGCCTGACCTCGCCGCAACTGCGAGTACTGCAACGATGGAAATCGATTAAAACGTTGAAAAAAAGTTATTTGACAGCAGCACTAATGTCCACGGTAGCTGCTTCTGCCAAACGCTGATCTTTACCTAGTTCGGTCAAACCTTTGCCGAGCCCAGAACTAGCAGGCTGTTGAAACTCCCTGCCTGACGGCGAAGAGAGCGGCCATTCAGTAAGTACGACAATTGACACGACGCGCGGCCCCGATATTCAGCAAGATTCCCTGTTCAGCACGGTCAGCCCGGAATCGCGAGTGCCGAAGGATCATCCGTTGCGCCCGATTCGGGCGATGACCGATGCGGCGCTGCGGGAACTGGATCAGGACTTCAACGCACTGTACGCCGATTCAGGTCGGGACTCGATTCCGCCCGAGAGGCTGCTGCGGGCACAGTTACTGGTGGCGTTTTACACGATCCACAGCGAGCGGCAGTCGATGGGGCAGATCGACTACAACCGGCTGTTCCGCTGGTTCGTTGGCTTCTCGATGGACGACGCGGTCTGGAACCAATCGACCTTCACCAAAAACCGCGACCGACTGCTCGATGGCAAGGTCGCGCGCCGCTTCTTCGCCCTGGTTCTGGGTCAAGCAGATCAGGCTGGTCTGCTGTCGAAGGAGCACTTCAGCGTCGACGGCACGCTGATCGAGGCGCTGGCCTCGCTGAAGAGCTATCGCTCGAAAGACGAAGACGGCCCGCCGAGTGGCAGTGGTCGCATTTCCACGGCAAAAAACGCCGCCGTGACACGCATAAATCGAAGACCGACAAGAATGCCCTGCTGTTCAAGAAGACCAAGGGTTCAGAATCGAAGCTGGCCTATCTGGGGTATCTGCTGATGGAGAACCGCCACGGCCCGGTGGTTGATGCCCAAGTGACCCAAGCCACCGGCACCGCCGAACGTGAGGCCGCTGTCGATATGGTTCAAGCGCTTGGTGGCACGCACCGCGTGACACTGGGCGCGGACAAAAACTACGACACCCGCGGCTGGATCGACGAGTTGCGTTGCGTCAACGTGACGCCGCATGTCGCACAGAACACCAGCAACTGTCCGACGGCGATCGATGGGCGCACCACCCGCCACCCCGGCTACGCCGCCAGCCAGTGCTTCCGCAAACGCATCGAGGAATGCTTTGGCTGGGCCAAGACCGTCGGTGGCCTGCGCAAGAGCCGGTTCGTCGGCCGCGAGAAGCTGGACTTCCAATTTGTCCTGACGATGGCGACGTACAACCTGGTTCGGATGCGCTATCTCGGGGTGGTGTCGTGCTGATGATCCGGGTGTCAAGGGAGCAGTCCGTCTGTTGGTCGGTTTTTTCAGCGCATCGAGTACCGGAGGTCAACTCCGTCCTCGAAAACAGCCACCGATTTCACTCGGCCAGCGATGCAACAGCGAAATCGGGGTCAATTTCAACGGCCTGCTAACTGCTCTTTAGATATGAAATAGTGGTTCCATGATGACACCCCTCCCTTCGCGCGCATCTCAATCTGTAGCGCGTTTACATTTGAAGGTTTATTGGACCACCCGGGAACTGTCAACGCTTTTTACATTACACGTATGACCGTATCGACAAGTTTTTTTCAACGCTCGTCGGCGTCAGAAGGCGTGACCTATCCAAGAAGACTCTATCTACCCCCATACAACTTCCTTACCTACGCGTATTTCGTCGTCAGATACCGTACGGACTATTGGAATCCGAATTGCATTGCAAAGCGTATTGTCATGGGTAAGCGGACGAATAAAGCCAACTTATGATGTACGCTCAACACCATTTCACGCGTGTCAACTTCCAACTGCAAAGGGACGGTAGCGATGAACGCTAGATTTCTTCGGAGACTCGTTGTGGCAATCGTAGGCCTACTCTCATCTGTTTCGTTGCGAGCCGCGACGATCACCAATGGCGACTTCGAGAACGGGACTTTGGAAGGCTGGAATTGGTCTGGCTACACCGACGTCGTGGGGTCACCCGGGCAGCATCAAGCGTACATCGTCAACGGCGTACCCGGTGGGAGCTATCTCGCTTCCGACGGTGGGAGTGGTACCGTCCCGGGGGATCCAGCTCCTGTCTGGGGCGTCTCATACCCCGAACCGCCAGACCTGCTCTTCCCAGACGGCATCTACGCTGCTTGGTACGAAGCCGGTCTATTTTGGCGGCCTATCTCGGTCCGCGCCGGCGACGTCCTAACGTTCGAGTACACCGTCGGAGGGGAATGGGGCTGTCCGGACGGCATCTCGAACGACTACGCTTTTGTCAGCTTGAATGCCGAGCTCTTTTTCCCCTTGTGCGGCGCCGGCGCACCGCTCACCGGCCCCGCGTTGGATCTGCCACTGTACGAATCGAGCTTCGCCGACCCGATGTATGAGTTCGGTCCGCAGTACTGGCGATTCTCTTACCAGTTCCCAACGAGTGGCGACTTCCTGCTCACGTTCTCTATCGTTGACGCTCTGGACTTCGACCCAACGGTCAACTCAGGTTTGCTGCTCGACAACATCCAAATTACACATGTGCCCGAACCGGCCCCCCTTGTGTTACTTGCTCTTGGTGTGGCCGGGCTGGCGAGGCTGCGTTCGGAGTGTCGAAGGCAACGGGGCCAGCCCTAAGCACCACGAGCGCAACGCCTCGCTTACGCCGTAGGAAGAAGTGCTTTACTCAAGGACTGGTAGAGCTTCCACACAGTTCGCATGCACATCAATCAGGGAAAGGCGCTGTGCCGTCACCCGGTTCCTTGCGCAGCCAATTCTGTAGAAGCGCTCGGCAACTCCAGCGTTTGCAGGCAGGAACACCTGTCCAACAACTTTACATCCCCCAGCATGTCGGTTCGACGCTTCGACAATGCAACCTATATGTGTTGTTTGCGCCTCCTTCGAGGTCATCCCTTATCTGGGGGAGGCCGTAGACTTTACATTTTCGTCGCTGCGACGTTACCCCATGTTGAGTAGCGGTTCGGTTTAGAGTCCAGGGTCAAATGTAGCTGTCCCTGCTTGGGCGATCCAACGCACCCAGGCAGGCATCTGCGCAAAGGGCGGTACGCGATCATCGTTTTCGGTAGAAGACATGGCTGTTCTGAACGTCGCTACCGACGGAGTGTCCGGTCTACCTTATCATCGTCGACAATATCTGCTGGCGACCGACGGGCGATCCTTGGACAAGACTGCTGCCATCGACGAGTTGAGAGCGTTCCTCGAACGTCACCCCCGCCTCTTCGTACTCACCGGCGCCGGGGTGAGCACCGGCTCGGGCATACCCGAGTACCGCGACGAGCGCGGCGAATGGAAACGACCGGCGCCGGTGCAATACCAGGACTTCGTCAAGCGCGAACACACACGACAGCGCTACTGGGCACGCAGCCTGGTGGGTTGGCGCTGGTTCACTCGGGCCGAGCCCAACAGCTGCCATTACACGCTGGCCGATTGGGAGTACTCGGGCAGGATCGAACAACTGGTCACGCAGAATGTCGATCGCCTGCACCAGCGCGCCGGATCACAGGCCGTTATCGACCTGCATGGTCGCCTCGACCGGATTACCTGTCTCGACTGCGGCACGCGGATTGAGCGCGACGGTTTTCAGCAGCAACTGGTCGACGATAATCCCGAGTTTGCCGAGCGTACCGCCGACATCGCGCCGGACGGCGACGCCTACCTGGAGAATGTCGACTTCTGTCGATTCCGCGTTCCGCCCTGTCCCGCCTGTGGCGGCATGTTGAAACCGGATGTGGTGTTCTTCGGAGAAACGATCCCGAAGGCCAGGGTCGATGCGGCCGTCGCCGCCCTGCATCGAGCAGATGCCTTGCTGGTGATCGGATCGTCGTTGATGGTGTATTCCGGGTTTCGCTTCTGCCGTATCGCAGCCGAGAACGACATCCCGATCGCGGCGATCAATCCGGGCAGGACGCGCGCCGACGACCTCATCGGCGTGAAAGTCGAACGCCGATTCGAAGACGCCCTGCCCTACCTTCAGGATGCGCCGACCGGCACCTGACGCACTGCTGAGTTCAGGTCAGTCGCTGACCGCTTCGCCGGTTCGGATGCGCACATAGTTGTCGAACGGCACTGCCCACATGATGCCGTCGCCGATCCGCCCGGTTTGCGTCGCGCGCGCGATGGCCTCTTTCGTCCTGTCCAAATCGCTGTCGCCGACCAGCACCGTCAACTGCACCTTGGGCAGCAGGTCGCACGCATACTCCGACCCCCGATAGGTCTCACCATGGCCTCGCTGCTGGCCGAAGCCTTTGACCTCCTGCACGGTCACCCCCCTCGCACCGACTTCTTGTAGTTCCTGTATTGCGTCGTCGACACGGAACGGCTGAATGATGGCCATCAGCATGTACATTGCTCATTTCTCCTATTGTGTACCGTTGCGGCTTCCGAGGAGTTTCACCTGTTCATTCTTTATCGCCTGGTAACTCTGCTCGGCATATTGATGGAGGTCTTTCGGAAATTCGATCGGTGACAGAAACTCACTGAAATCGCCGGCGTCCCACTTGCTGACGATGGCGCGATAACTCGACATATGCGACATGAATGTCAGCAGGCAACGCGGCATCTCCGATTCGCGGATCAGGTGCGCGTTGTTGACGATGACCGTCTCGATCTTTTCATTGATCGGCATCAGCACCGCTTTGACCCAGACACGCCATTCATCGAGCTCGGCATCGGTCGGCTGTTTGGCGTCCTTGAACACCTGCACACCACCGAGCCGTTGGCGCAAGGTGACCAACGACGCCCGACTCGATTGCGTCAGGATATATAAAGGCCCGTAGAAGTCGTTGAGTTGTCGATTGAGCAGGTTCAGGCGCTCTTTGCGCCGCTCAGAGAGCAGGTTCTGGCTGTAGTTGTACAGATAGCCGGTGATCGCCAACAGAATCGTTACAACTACGGCTATGACTTTGATATCCACCGGATGCGCCCCAATCGCTGACTCGTTGCGACACACTTTCGCACAGCGCTGCGAAGTTCGCACTGCACGGCACGTTGCGGCCGGCAATCGCGTGACGACCGTCTACCAGAAATCCGGCAACATCCGGTAGATCAACGAACCGCCACTGACGAGCAGCAAGAGGGCGACAACGATCGTCATCTGGCGCTGGCTGAGACCGACATGGATGTGATGGCCTACATACAATCCGGCGGCCATCAACGGTAGACCGGCGAGCAGAAACCAGCCCAGTTGCGGCTGCAGCAGCAACCCGGCGATCAACAGGCCGACGATACGGATGCTGCCATCGAGCAGGAATATGGCCGACATGGTCGCCCGCAGTTCGCCTTTGTCGGCAAGCCGGTGGCTCAGGTAGATCACGTACGGCGGACCGCCGGTCGAAAACACTGCGCCTATACCGCCGCCTACCAGGCCAGCCGGGATGGACCACCAGGGCGACACGATCTTGTGCGCCTGCAGGCCAAGCAGATTGCGCAGACCGAACGCCACAACGAAGATGCCGAGGGCGAGTTGCAGTGCCTGCCCATCCATACCCACCAGCAACAGCAGGCCGATCGCGATACCTGCAACCGTGGTCGGAATCAGCCAGCCGACCTCACGCCAGCGCACCCGTCTGTCGCGCAGCCCGGCGCCGGTCAGAAACACCGCCGCTATCACATCCATCACGGCCATGAACGGCACGACGAACGTCAGCGGAAACACGTGCACCAGCAGCGGCACCGCGATCAGTGCCGAACCAAAACCCGATACCCCGCGCACCAGGTAGGCAGCGAACACCGCTGCAGCGGCGGCCAGCATCTCCAACCCACTCATCGACGCGCTCTATATCCGCTTGCAGGCTGTCAGCCGTAGCCGCCTTGAACAAAGGGGTTGTGGCGGCGCTCTTCGCCAATCGTGGTCGTCGGCCCGTGACCGGGCAACAGCGTGACGTCGTCGCCCAGCGGCCAGATACGCTCGCGAATGGATGCCAGCAAGGTCGGATGATCGCCCCTTGGGAAATCGGTGCGACCGATCGACCCTTTGAAGATCACGTCGCCAACGATCGCGATCCTGGTCGGTCGATGGTGAAAGATCACATGCCCGGGGGTGTGGCCGGGGCAATGGTGCACATCGAGCGTCTGGTCACCGAAGGCAATCTGGTCACCCTGTTTCAACCAGCGGTCGGGCACGAAACTCTCGCCCGGTGGAAACCCGAACTGGCTGCACCACTGCGGCAGGGTTTCGAGCAGAAAGAGATCGTCTTCCTGCGGACCTTCTATCGGCACCTCGAGTTCGCGCGCCAGTACCTTCACCGCGCCCACATGGTCGAAGTGCCCGTGGGTCACGAAGATCTTCTCGACCGTGAAACCGCTCTCGTCAATTGCGGCTTTGATGCGGTCCGGGTCGCCCCCGGGGTCGACCAGGGCAGCCCTGCCGCTCGATTCACAACACAACAGGGAGCAATTCTGCTCGAACGACGTGACCGGGATGATGCGAACTTCCATCGCGCAAGCGTAACGCGTGTCTGTCATGATGTCATGCATCTGCACACTCCAACGCAAGCTCGTTTCACCACGCCATGAACCATGTAGAAATCACTGTCAGACGTTGCTATTCACACGATGAACCGGGCTGGCTGTCGCTGCGCAAAATGCTCTGGCCAAGCTGCCCGGAAGCCACCCATCTGGACGAGATGCGGGCATGGTGTGCCAACCCGGAACGCTTCGCGGCATTTGTCGCCGAATCGCCGTCGGGCGACACCTTCGGCTTTGCCGAGGCGTCGATTCGCTACGACTTCGTCAACGGCACCGAGACCTTGCCCGTCGGTTTTCTCGAGGGGATCTACGTCAGCGAAGATGCCAGACAAGCAGGGGTGGCAAGGCGCCTGGTGGCGCATGTCGAAGACTGGGTGAAATCGCTGGGGTGTACCGAGATGGCCTCGGATGCGCTGTTGGACAACGCCGCCAGCCAGGCCGCGCACCGCGCATTGGGTTTCGAGGAAACCGAGCGCGTCGTGTTCTTTCGCAAACCGCTGGATTGAAGGATCGCGCGCCCCTTGGTTGCGCGACGCCGTCTCAACTGCTCAGCACGCTCTGCATCTCATCGATGTGTTCGCGCGCAGCGCGCAACAACTCGTGACTCTTCTCGACCGACGCCTCGTCACCGAGCACGCGATGGATCGCCGAGATCTCCTGCATCGGCGGCAATTCGTCCACCTTGTCGTACCGCAGGCGTTCATGAAACTGCGCAACGATCAACAGATCGCTGAGGTCTGCCTCGCGATGGTGGCGTCGCGACCAGTTCTCGGCATCGCGCGCGGCCGACACGGCAGACGGTGAGAATCGCCAATCACGCAGGATCATTGCACCGAGTTCGCCGCGCAGACGCTTGATCGTCTGCTGCACGAGGTGCGGATCGTTCATCAGCTGCGGATACTGTTGCGCGTAGTTCAGGATCGCGATGATGCCGACGTCGTGCACCAGCCCCGCCAGCAACGCCTCTTCCGGTTGCACCAGACCGCTCTCGCGGGCGATGACGAAACACAGCGCGGCGATCTCGGCGCTGTGTTTCCATAGGGCCTGCATCTGCCGGCGGCTCGATTCGTCGCGGCTCTTGAAAACGTCTTTGAGCGCGAACGTCAGTACCAGTTGCTTGGTCGTATCCATACCCAGCCGAACGACCGCCGCCGAACAGGTCTTGGCATTGCCCGATCCGGCGTACATGGCGCTGTTCGCGGCCTTTACCAACTTGGCCGCCATCGCCGGGTCGGTCTCGACCAGGCGGGCTATCTTGCGCGCGTCGCTCTCTTCGGTGTCGATCGCCTTGCGTACCGCCAACGCCAGGTCGGGCAGTGTCGGCAGCACGCGGTTGTTGGCACGCAGGTCCTGATAGAGTCGAAAACCCAGCTTGCTGTCGATCTCATCGCGTTGTTGCTTGCCGGTGTCGTCGGCCGTCGCGGCTTCGTCGTCCTCTTGCGACGGGTGGTCGAAACCGGCGGCGGCGAGTACCAGGTCGGGAATGCGCACCGCTTGTACCCGAGTCAGCGCAGTCACACCGAACATCCGCGGCCTCAGGTTGGCGACGGGTTGGATGCGCGTTTCCGGCGTCACCTCGATCTGGCGCACCACACCGTCGGCAGAGTCGAGCGATATATCACCGTGCGTGAGAAAGTAGGTAAAGCCGTCGTCTGTGCCGCGGGTGATCAATGTCGCACCTTCCTGTGCCTCGACCGGCTGAGCGGCCTCGACCACCAGATCGAACTGCCAATCGGGCAGCGTGGCCAGCAGCGGGATGCGGCGCAGAAATTCAGTGGCTGTGGTTGCGTTCATGCCAGCATAGCGGCACGCGCAAATAGGAGTTTAATTTGTAAGGGCTCAGGCCAGTAGCGGCATGATCGCCGCGCTAGTCTGCAAAGAAACGCAGCCGGGTTCGCAATTGGCCTTCGAACAAGGCCTCGACATCCACCCGTCCCGGACGTTGCACGACGCTGAAGCCCGGCTGGGCTTCCGGTGTAAAATCCGCCAGCGCCAGCGACACCGGATAATCGACCCGCATCGACAGATGCAGCGGGTAGTAGCCATCGAGAAAGCGTCGCATGAACGGACCGTTGCGCAGCTCGAACACCCCGTCTCCAACGATGTGCAGGGCCTGGGTCTCGGCGCGCACGCACACCTGTGAATCACCTTTCACACCGCGCAACTGCACGGTATTGCCCTCGACATAGGCCGCATCGATATTGCGCGAGCTGATGACGTCGAGTGCCCGCAGTCGCTTGGGGTTGAACATGATCTCCGCCATCGGTACCCGATCCAGGTTGTCATGGCACTGCTCCAACACCACCCAACCGTCCTGCAGCGACTGTTCGCTGATCGCCACCCGGTTGACGTGGTGATGCACACCATTCGCCGGCTTGCCACGCAGGAAAGCCAGCTCGCCTTCGTTGACCTGGGCAATGCGGGCCCGCATACGCTCCTGTTCGTCCACCCAATCCGGCCAATCGTCGGCATCCTGCCCGGCCGCGATCGCGCCGCCGGCCGCGACCGACAATGCGAGCAGCAGAACGCCAAGCCGGTTGGGTATCCCATGTTGCTGTGGCAATCTCATGGCCTAACCTTAGCCAATATTCCGATCCACGAGGAAGTCACGATATGTCGAACCGTCGAAGACGCCGCTGGATACTTGGCGCGCTGTTGTGTTTGTCTCCCGCTGCACTTTTGGCGGCCTCACCGCTGGCTGATATACACCTGCACTGGAAGTGGAATCAGAAAGAAGTCACTTCTCCGCAAGCGGCGATCGGCATTCTGCGACAGGAGAACGTCGGGCTGGCCGTGGTTACCGGCACACCGCCTGAACTCGCGCTCGAACTGCATGAACTCGCCCCGGAAACGGTGGTGCCGATCTACGGCCTGTACCGTATCCCGGGCGAATGGTCGACCTGGCACCACGATGACGGACTGTTGCGCCGCGTGCGCAAAGCGCTGGCGTCGGGCGAGTATCGCGGCATCGGCGAGGTGCACATGATCGGTGGCTTTATCAGCCACTGGAAGAACCCGGTGATTGCCGGACTGTTCGAACTCGCCGCCGAGTTCGATGTGCCGGTGCTGATTCACACCGAATTCTCACGCGCCAACTACACGCTGGCGATGTGCCAGGCGTTCCCGAACACACGCTTTCTGTGGGCGCATGCCGGTTCCATGCTGAGCCCGGCAGAAGTCGAACGTGTCCTCGACGGTTGTCCGAACGTGCAGGCCGAGCTTTCGGCCCGTGATCCCTGGAGACATCGCGGCAATCCTATCGTCGATGAACAGGGCGAGTTGAAAGCGGAATGGCGTGCCTTGATTGTGCAACACGCCGATCGATTCATGGTAGGTTCCGATCCGGTCTGGCCGGTCGAACAACTCAACCCCTGGGATGAACCGGACACGGGTTGGCAGGAACT
>MWSD01000110.1_pt1 | contig 11512 bp, 10 predicted proteins | sample 1021921 | NCBI WGS metagenome assembly MWSD01 (sample SAMN06338133, study PRJNA374545) | mollusc metagenome | biome: marine bay; material: sediment; isolation source: gill 40 cm from animal B | host: Kuphus polythalamius | place: Philippines: Mindanao | collected 2011-09-12 | reverse complement strand
GAACAAGCCGCTGTTGCTTTCATGGATGTTCGGTTGCGTGAATGGCAGCAATCCCCATGTCAGTCCGGTGAGAACGGCGGCTACAGCATAGGTAGTCAGCCAGGGCCGAAGTTTATCCGGACCCGGTTGGGCACGGTGGTATTGTTGCGCCAGCACCAGGCGAAACACCGTGAGCAGCACGTGGCTCGACAGCCAGATGCCGGTATGACCTTGATTCAGACCCAGTGCAGCGGCAGTGACACCTGCAACCAGAATATTGGCTACCAAGGCACTCTTCAGGTGCGCGAACAGCAGGTCCGTGTGTTCTTTGCACAAGACGCGGCTGCGTTCATCCGAGGAGGAGAATGCTGCCTGCCCGGTCATGACATGGATTGTTGCATCGTGGCCTTTATCCCTGGCTGGTGTCGAAGTGGGGCCGCATCGGGCCCATCTGCCATCAACAGGCAGCGGCAACCCGGGGATCTTCTTTAGATAGCCCAGTCACGAGAATAGGAACAAAACGCTGGGTGTGCGAGTGTCTCTGACCCGAGTTGCTGCTTGCAGCGCTTTTGACTGCCGATCGGCATCTTGCTACCTCACGCAGCGAGAGAATGCGCACCGGGTGACTGCGGCCGTTGCCGCACCAAACGTGGGGCCTTGACGGCACCGCTGCGTACCAAGGTCTGCAAGACCGATCGACTAGCCGGCGGACTTCTCGCAGAACGCAGTGAAGTCCGGATCGCCGACTACCAACACGCTATCTTGATCGTCGGCCCAGCTTCGCGTCTGTCCGAGAACGAGTTCGCCGCTATCGACATCCGTGCGAGAAACACCCATCGATCCCCAATCCCAGCCGCCATCGCGGTAGCGTACGTTGACATCCCCTGTGATCCGCAGGCGTGTTCCTGCAGGCACCGAGACCCGATAAATCGAAGGCCGGCGGCCGCTGCGCGAAACGCTATGGCCGCACAGTTCGCTGATTTCGACATCCGCCCGTGCCGATCTGATCATGTCTTCACGCAGTGTTGCGGTGCCGGTGAAGCTGGTCAGGTAACTTCGCAGTGGATCACCGGGGCGTCCCCGGGGACGATGTTGCAAGGTGATGTCGATCACGTCGAGTTCGGGTTCGGCGCGTTCGATCTCGGCGGCGACTTCGTGTCGATCCGGCACGGCGAGAAAGAACAGCCAAACGTAAAAAAGCACGCCCGCCGCCAAGAAAGCGGCCAGGAGTATCGCGGTGCCATACAAGAAAGTTTTCACGCTAATTCCAAAGCAACCTTGATAGAGCAGTCCTTGCACGGTCTTGCTTGGAGAACGACGTAGCCATCCAGGCTTGAATGGTTTGCGGACCAATCAAACGCGTCGACTACGCATGGTCGGACTTGCTGAGCCAAAAAATGCATCCGGATCCTAACGCGCCTACGCAAGCCCTCCAATTGATGCCGTGGTCCAAAGCCGAAAACTTCGACCTGGCTCACGACCATCCAGGCTGAGGGGCGGCGGTGCGGGCGTTGAGAGTAGGGTGCGGACGGTCTTGTGTTACTTACAAACGGCAGTCGGCGATGCGACGTTGAAGCACGCCCAGTTCCCGTTCGTTATTGGTGAGTTCGGCGGCACGTTCGAACGCCGCCTTGGCTTCTGCCATCCGTTCCAACTTGAACAGCAGGTCGCCGCGCACGCTGTAGAGGTGTGGATAGTCCTTCAGCATCGGCTCCTGCATGAGCACGTCGACAATCTCCAAACCGCTTTGCGGTCCGAAGGCCATACCGACTGCCACTGCACGGTTCAGCTCGACAACCGGTGACGAGGTGATCTGCGCCAGCGCGTCGTACAGTGCGGTGATGCGTTGCCAATCGGTGTTGTCGGCGATGGAAGCCTGCGCATGGCAGGCGGCAATCGCGGCCTGCAGGCAATAGGGGCCAAAGGCGCCGTTGTTTTCCTGCGCCGCGTATTCGGCACGTCGGATAGCCGCGAACCCGCGTTTGATCAGCAACTGGTCCCAGCGCGTGCGGTCCTGGTCGAGCAGCAGAATCGGTTCGCCATCTTTGCCGACACGGGCCTTGCTGCGGGATGCTTGCAGTTCGAGCAGGGCCGACAGGCCGTGCACCTCGGGCATCTGCGGCATCAATTCGGCCAAGACCCGACTCAGGCGCAAGGCCTCGTCGCATAGCGACTGGCGAATCCAGTGCTCGCCGCTGCTGGCCGCATAGCCTTCGTTGAAGATCAGGTAGATCACTTCGAGCACGGAGGCGAGGCGTTCGTCGAGTTCTTGCTGTGCGGGTAAAGCGAAAGCCACCTTGGCCTCGGACAGTGTCCGCTTGGCGCGCACGATCCGTTGCGCCATCGTGGTTTCCGATTTGAGATAGGCGCGTGCGATCTCCTTCGTCGACAGGCCGCCGACCACCTTGAGCGTCAGCGCGACACGAGCCTCGGTCGACAATATCGGATGGCAGGCGGTGAAGATCAGGCGCAATACGTCGTCTTCGACCGTTTGGTCGAGAGCATCGATGAGACGGTCATCGCTGTGCGACGACTCGGTGCCAAGGGCCAGCTCCTGGTGTTTTCGATCGAGCATCGGCGCACGCCGCAAGTGATCGAGCGCGCGGTGCTTGGCGGCCGTCGTCAGCCAGGCGCCGGGGTTGTTGGGGATGCCTTCCTTGGCCCAGCGTTCGAGTGCTGCGATCAGCGCGTCCTGGGCAAAATCCTCCGCCAGCCCAATGTCATGCGTCAGCCGTGCGACTGCTGCGATCACCTTCGAGGCCTCTATTCGCCAAACGGCTTCGATAGTGCGATGTGATGATTGCTGCGACATACGCAATTACTGGTAGTAACCGATGATGACCGCGGTTCGAAACGAGGCCAAAGCCATCTGCCGGTATTCAGCCTGGCTGTTCATTCATTGAGCGCATGCGCTCAAGTCCCTCGCTGGGCTCAAAGTCATCGAGCTCGAATAGCTGGCGGACCTCTATCTGCCCGACGCCGTGATCGACCGCGGGGTTGGGGTAGCGTCGACTCCATTCGATCGCCTCCTCGCGCGACGACACCTGGATCATCGTATAGCCGGCGATGAGTTCTTTGGTGGCCGCGAATGGGCCCTGGGTGATGCTGTGTTCGTCTCCGTCATAGTCGATGCGCCAGCCGGTGCTACTCGGTTTCAACCCAGAGCCGTCCAGCAGCACGCCGGCCTTGGCCAGTTGCTCGTGGTAATCGGCCATTTCGGCAATCAATCCGGCACTGGGCATCATGCCGGCTTCCGAATCTACGGTGGCTTTTACGATGATCATAAATCGCATGCTTTACCTCGTTACCAAATTTGTGTGGCTGAACGCCGTCAAGCCATCGAGTGCAGTCCGAACATATTGCCTTCGGTATCGGTGGCCAGCGCGATAAAGCCGTATTCGCCTATCGAGAATTTCTCCCGATGAACCTTGCCGCCGGCCGCTTCGACGCGGCCGGCCTCGATGGCGCAGTCTTCGCAAGCGAAATACACGACGGTGCTGTTGTTGCCTGCTTTGACGCCTTCCATCTTCGCCAGTGCACCGTTGGCGCCATAGCTTGTGGGGCTGCATCCCTCCATCGGAAATGTCCACATCTCCAGTTCGGGGCTGTCGTGCTTCTGCAGTTCGGTGTTCAACACCGTGGTGTAAAACGTCTTGGCGCGCTCCATGTCGTCGACGTAGATTTCGAACCATACGGCAGGGTTGGATTGCATCGGATTCTCCTCGTTCATGTTGCGGTCAATGCGGTAAGGGCGACGGTTCGCCGTGAAACTCTTGGATACGACGACTCACGCAAGCGTAAATCGACAACGTTGCGCATCGGTGTCATCGATAGCAGGGCGCCAGTTCGCGGACCTCGACCGTAGCCCACGCCGCCGCGGGACATTGCACAGCGATCTCGACCGCTTGTTCTTTTGAGACGTTGTCCAGCAGAAAGAAACCACCGATCATCTCTTTTGACTCGGTGAAGGGGCCGTCGATCAGGCGCTTCTCGCCGTCATGTACCGTCACGCGCACACCTTCGCGGTCTGCCGACAACGATTGGCTGGCACGCAACAGCCCTTTTTCGGCGAGGCCTTCGGCGAACTTCTCCATCTGTGCATAGGCTTCTTTGCCTTCGTCCGGTGTTCGCGCCGCACGCTGGCCGTGGGGTTCAAGAATAAGGAGCAGATAGGCCATGGATTGGTGTCCTCCGATTGTCGTTGGCGTCTTTTCGACGGGTATACCGTCAAACTCATAGCTTGTCATGGCGACCCTCGCTGAGTTTTTGCGGAATTGCTGAACAAGCGACGATTGGCGGCGTGGCGAATCGACAAGGGTCGACAGCTTTTATTCGTGCGAAGGGGAGAGGGGGCTCCGGCAAAGACGCTGCCGGAGCCGCGGCCGTCAGGGCTCGGCCGGATGATGACTCGGCGCGTGTGGCGCCGTGTTCGGTTTGACGTGTGGCGCCTTGTCGAACTCGGCATCATTGGTCTTCAAACGGTGGTCGGCCACCAGGCGATAGAACAGCGGGATGAAGAAGATCGCGAGGAACGTGGCGGCCAGCATGCCGCCGGCGACACCGGTGCCGACCGCGTGACGGGCGCCGGCGCCAGCGCCGGTCGAGATGGCCAGCGGCAGCACGCCGAGAATGAACGCCAGCGAGGTCATCAGGATCGGCCGGAAACGCAGGCGGGCGGCCTCGACAGCGGCAGCGGTCGCCGAATAGCCTTCGTCTTTCTTCAACACCGCGTACTCGACGATCAGGATCGCGTTCTTGGCTGCCAGGCCGAGCAGGGTCACCAGGCCGATCTGAAAATACACATCGTTGTTCAGATCGCGCAACCACACCGCGGCGAGGGCGCCGAAGGTACCGAAAGGCAATGCGAGTTGTACCGCCAGCGGCAGCGACCAGCGCTCGTACTGCGCCGCCAGTATCAGGAATACCATGACCACGGCCAGGATCAGCGCCAGTGCCGAGGTGCCGCTGGAGCGTTTTTCCTGGAACGATGCCCCGGTCCATTCGTAGCTGAACCCGGGGGGCAGGGCACGGTCGGCGATCTCTTCGACGATCTCGAGCGCCTGACCCGAACTGATGCCGGGTGCTGCGTTGCCGAAGATCTTGACCGCCTGCAGGTTGTTGTAGCGGTCGATGGTCTCGGGGCCCGACGTGTACTGGATGTCCGCCAGCGCGGACAGCGGCACCTGCGCGCCGTCGCGTCCCGGTACGAACAGTGCGCTGATGTCTTCAGGGCGCGAACGGTAATCAGGTTCGGCCGACATCAACACCTGCCAGGTACGCCCGAAGCGGTTGAAGTCGTTGATGTAATAGGTACCGAGCGTAGCCGCGACCGTGGTGAACAACGAATCGATATCGACGCCCAGCAGCTTGGCCTTGGCGCGATCGACGTCGACGTACAACTGCGGCACGCGTGAGCGCCACAAGGAGAGCGGCTGCACGATGCGTTCGTCCTTGCGCAGCTCGGTCAGCAAGGTCTCGCTGGCCGCGGCCAGTGCCTTCGGATCATTGTCGCCGCGGTTCTGCACGTACAGCTCAAAGCCGCCGGCGTTGCCCAGGCCGAAGATCGGCGGTGGGCCGAACGCGATCACCATGGCCTCGCGGATCCCGGCGCTGCTGCCCATCAATCGACCGACCATGTCGTTGATCGAACGCTTGCGCTGATCCCAATGCTTGGCGGCGACGAAGATGGTTGCGGCGCTGTTGCGGAAGCCGCCGCCGAGAAAGTCCAGCCCGGCGAACGCGACGACGTGTTCCGCATCTTCATCGGAACGCATGATGTCGATCACCTGCTGGGTGATCTCTTCGGTGCGCGCCAGGGTCGAGCCGTCCGGCAGATAGACCGCGCCGATGTAGTAACCCTGGTCTTCGTCGGGGACGAGGGCGCCCGGCGTGATCTGCCACAGGTAGACCGCGGCCGCGACCATGACCAGGTACAGGCCGATGCCCAGGCCGGTGCGCTTGAGCAGAAAGCCGACACCGCCGAGGTAACCGCGCGTCATGTGATGGAAGCCGCGGTTGAAGGCGTTGAAGAATCGGCTCTCGCGCCGGTTCTGGTTACGCAGGATGATGACCGACAGCGCCGGCGTCAGCGTCAACGCGACGAAGCCGGAGAGCACGACGGCGATTGCGATCGTTACCGCGAACTGGCGGTACAACTCACCGGTCAGGCCGCCGAGAAACGCAATCGGGATGAACACCGCGCACAGCACTAGCACGATCGCGATGACTGGCCCGGTGACCTCGTGCATCGCCTTGATTGCCGCCTCGCGAGCGTCGCGCCGCTCTTCGTGCATGATGCGCTCGATGTTTTCGAGTACGACGATGGCGTCGTCGACGACGATACCGATCGACAGCACCATGCCGAACAGGGTCAGGGTATTGATGGTGTAGCCCAACAGGTGCAGGCCAACGAACGTGCCGAGCAGTGAAACCGGCACGGCGATCACCGGTATCAGCGTGGCGCGCCAGTTCTGTAGGAACAGGTAGACGACCAGCACGACCAGCAGGATGGCCTCGCCCAGGGTCTTCAATACCTCGCGAATCGACACCTCGACAAAGCGCGTGGTGTCATAAGGTATGGAATAGGTCAGCCCTTTCGGAAACTGCTCGGCAAGTTCGGCGACCGTGGCCTTGACTTCATCGCCCACCGCCAGCGCGTTGGCACCGGGCTGCAGAAAGATACCCACCAGTGTCGCCGGCTTGCCGTTATATAAGCCGGTGAAGTCGTAGTCCTTCGAACCCAGTTCAACCTTGGCGACATCTTTGAGCTGCAACAGCGAGGTGCCCTCACCGGTGCGGATGATGATCTCTTCGAATTCGTCCGGCGTGCTCATGCGGCCGCGCGCATTGACCGTGTAGACCAACTCCTGGTCGGTGACGATCGGCGGCTGGCCGATCTTGCCGGCGGCGAACTGTGCGTTCTGCTCCTGCACCGCACGCACGATCTCGGCGGCGGTCACCCCCAATTCGGCCATGCGGTCGGGTTTCAGCCAGATGCGCATGGCGTAGTCTTTGGCGCCGAATATCTGCACGTTGGTCGTGCCGGGTATGCGCTTGAGGCGGTCAAGCACATTGAGCGTTACATAGTTGCTCGTGTAGATGTCGTCGTAGCTGCCGTCCGGCGACAGGAAGGCGATAACTTGTAGAAACGCCGACGAACTCTTTTCGACCGTCACGCCCTGGCGCCGCACCTCTTCGGGCAGGCGCGATTCGGCCTGCTTGACGCGGTTGTTCACGTCGAGTGCGGCCTGGTCTACGTCGGCGCCGATCTCGAACGTTACCTGGATTTCGAGCACGCCGTTGGAGGCCGATGTCGAACTCATGTACATCAACGCTTCGACGCCGTTGATTGCGTTCTCGAGTGGCGCAGCCACCGTTTGTTCGATCGTCTGTGCCGAGGCGCCGGGATACAGCGCGCGCACCGTGACCACCGGCGGGGCGATTTCCGGGTATTGAGCGATCGGCAGAATGCGCATCGCCAGCAGGCCGGCCAGCACCAGGAACAGAGACATGACCGTCGCGAACACCGGACGGTCGATGAAAAAGCGCGATACGACCATCAATGCGCTCCGGTTTGTGCGGTGTTGGCCTGTTCGGCGGCAGCGGCTGCTTCGGCCTCAGTCTGTGGTTGGATCGGCATGCCCGGGAAGTGGATGCGGGCGGTGCCGTCGATCACGATGCGGTCGCCGGCGGTCACGCCCGAGCGGATCACCCAAAGGCGCTCGGTCTTGCCGTTATTGTCCTGTTCCACCCATTGGCCGACCTCGACCGGTTTGGGCATGGCGACATGGCCGCCACCTTCGCCTTCCGAGGCAACATAGACGAACTTGCCGTTGGCATCTTCCTGCACCGCACGTTGCGGCACCGCGAGTGCGCCGGGCAACACGCCGCCACCGACCAGCACGCGCACGAACTGGCCGGGACTCAGTTTGTTGTCGGCATTCGGCAGCGTCGCACGCAGTGCAAACGCTCCGGTCTGCGTATCGGTTCGGTAGTCGGTGAAATCCAATTGACCGCTCTGGGCGTACGATGAGCCATCCGCCAGGCGCACCGTGATCGGCGTGTTTTCAGGCGCGGGCAGGGTCAGGCTGCCATCGGCCTGTTGTTGCTCGATCGCCAGGCGGTCCTTTTCCGATATCGAGAACTGCACGTAGATCGGATCGGTCTGGGCGATGCGTGTCAGCGCGCCCGACGTGGGCGAGACCAAGGCGCCTTCGACCTGCAGTGCACGACCGATGCGCCCGGCGATAGGGGCATCCACTTGCGTGTAGTCCAGATCGAGTTGCGCCTGGGTGACCTCGGCCTTGGTGGCGGCGACTGCGGCGCGCGCCAGATCGCGATTCGACAGCGCATCGTCGTACTCGCGTTTGCTGATCGCCTTGGCCTTGTTCAAAGGCGTTACCCGCGCGACCTCGCGCTGGGTCTGGGTGAGACGCGCCTGGGTTTCGGCAAGTGCTGCCTGCGCCGCCTCGAGCCTGGCTTCGAAAGGCGCACGGTCGATGCGGAACAACACGTCACCCGCGTCGACATGACCGCCTTCGTCGAACAGGCGCTGTTCTATGAGGCCGGTGATGCGCGGCCGGACCTCGATCTCGCGCGATGCCTCGAGTCGGCCGATGTATTCGAAGCGTGCCGTCAGGTCTTGCGGCTGCACCTCGAGAACAGTCACGGCCTGCGGCGGCATCGAGGGCTCGGCCGATTGCGACTCGCTCTGCTCGCAGCCGAGCAACGGCAAGGTAATCAATGACACCACCAGGCCGGCGAGCCTCGAAGATCGGTACAACTTGGAAATCATCTGGTGTCACTCCGGGGAGTCATTCATCGGTTCCGGTCGTTTCGTTCAATTCATGCCTGCCCGTTAAATCATTCGACAACGGATGGGCGGATAGGATCGCAAGTTTGGCTGGCTACATGTGACTGTCTGATGACCGCGAGCGCCCGGTAGCTGGCTGTAACGCCCTCCGAGTCCAACGGCCATAGAAATCGCGCGCTGCGATCTCAGCAAAGGGACCGGTCGGTATCGTCGGGGGTGTGAGCACGACGCTACGATTCATCGGCTCGCGTTCCATCTTCGCACGCCGCATTGTGTCTTGTCTGCAAATACGAGGCGATTGCATCAATAGTTTCAATATCACGCGCGTTTAGATGAGGTCTTGCTCAAACCCGGTTTTAGTAAGGGGCAATCACAGCGACTTGCCATCGAAATGTTGCACCTCGATGCTGGCGAGGTCGACGTCTTCCAGGCAGCGGGCATTGACCGCGACCATCGCTTCTCCGGTTGCCGGGTCGATACCCTGACCAAACACATGGATACCGCATTCCGGGCAGAAGCGGTGCTCGATGGTTGCCTCGCCGAAGGTGTAGTTGCCGATCGCGCTTTCGTCGGTGCTCAGGTGCAGCGCAGGGCGTGGCACGAACCAAAGCAAGGAGCCTCTGCGCGAACATATTGAGCAGTTGCACGCCAGCAGCGATGTCACATCGCCTTCGACGTCGAAGGCTATCTTGCCGCAGTGGCAGCTTCCGTGGTGTTTCATATTGTTCAGATCTCTCGGTGGATTGGTTTGCCGTTGTGTTTGAATACGACGAATGGGGCCGTGCGACTTCGACGCGGGTATGCCGGCCGGTCTGCAGTTCGTGTCGCCCGGCACGCCGGGCAGGTGTTTGGCTCGCCGATGAGCGCCAAAATAGCCGCCAGTTTTGCCGCGCCGCCTTACACTGGGAATCTCGTGATTCTACGGTTGGCCAATCACCGCATTGTGACCCATCCGCCGTTTTGTTCCTTTGTAACTGTGGCGCGGCGCATGTTGTTGCACGCCGCTGTTCGGCTGCGGCGCGCCGGCACGGCGTCGGATGCGGCGAGAGGATGCCCGATTCGGCAATCGCGCTATGCTATGGCATGACGACCGACACGCAGACCCCCGCCGCCTGGGCGTCGCAGTTTTGTCGCCAGCAAAAGAAATAACGACTCGTGCCGCTGATTATTGGAGCCTGAGCGCTCACTCATCTGTGGGTGCCCAGCGAAAAACTCGTCTGACGGAAGAAGGGTACAGTCGTGGAAATTCGTATGGATGAATCGCTGCAGCAGGCATTGCTGGGCGCGCAATTACCGACCTTGCCGGCAGTAGCCGTGCAACTGATCGGATTGGGTCAATCGGAGCATGCGGATGTCACCCAGTTGGTCGACATCGTAATTCGCGATCCGGCGTTGTCTTCCACGCTGCTGCGGCTGGCCAACTCCGCGGCCTATCGGCGAGTGACCCCGGCCGACACATTGACACTCGCGACCAGCTATCTGGGGTTCGAGCCTTCCCGGATGATCGCCTTGTCGGCCACCTTGATTCCGGCTTTGGCGGGGGACAGGGATCAGCCCTTTTGTTACACCCCGTATTGGCGTCGCGCCTTGCTGGCAGCGTCGTGTTCGCGCGCGATTGCCCGTCGGCTGTTCCCACGCGATGTCGAATCTGTGTCGCTCGCGGCGTTGCTGCAGGATGTCGGGATGCTGGCCATCGCGCAATTGCCGAACGCCGTATACCAGGGCCAGGCCTGCGAAACGTTCGATCACAAGGGCGCCGTGGCGCGTGAACGTGAAGTGCTCGGCGAGGACCACGCCACGATCGGTGCGTGGCTGCTGAAGCGCTGGGAGTTTCCGGAAAACCTCGTTGATGCAGTGGCCGTGAGTAACGACTACTCGCGTTGGCAGGCCGAGGGCAAGGCCGGCGATTTTGCCGGTGCGGTGATGGCGTCGGGTCTGATGGCGGACGCGTGGATGTCGGCCGATCAACCCGAGGCAGTGCCTACGTTGCACGACCGGATCTGCGCACTGCTCGGTGCCGGTTGGGACGATGTCATCGAGATCATGACCGAGGCATCCGCCGAGGTGCCGATCGTCGAGGCGTTGTGCAGCACCAAGGTGATGGATGAGGCCAGTCTCCAGGCCGCACTTGATGTGTTGGCTGTTGCCAAGGTGGACGCAGCCGGTCAGGCCGAGTGATTGGTAACCTGTTGCCTACGGGGCAACCGGGGCTGCCCGTTAACGCACCTTAGTCGTTGGCCGCCGGCATACCGAGCTGATCGATTGCGTGCCGCCACTTGTTGGCGTCGAAGGCGATCGACATATCACTGAAGTAAACCTGCGCATTGTCGATCGTGTCGAGCAGTATGGCCTGAACATACTGAGGCGCGATACGTGATTGCGAAATCTTTTCCGGCACCGCTACGTGCACGTACAAGGTGTTGTCGCGATCGTTGTATGCACCCATGCGCATCCCTTCAAACGGCGGCGCATCCTGGGCAGTGGATAGCATGAAGGTCAGGTCAAGTTTCGGCCCACCGGGCAGGTGACCGCCGCGCTTCTGCGTTGCGATCCCCGTCGCGTAGTAGATGATGGCTTTGTCGATCGGGCTCTTGTCCAGATCCGCGGTGGGTTTCTTTACGCTGATAAACAGGCTCATCGCTTCATCTCGCTGCGAACTAACGTTGCTGTGTTGAGGCAATTAGTGCGCCAAGCCGTGCATTTTGTAGCGTGAGGTTAGGG
>MWSD01000150.1_pt1 | contig 11592 bp, 13 predicted proteins | sample 1021921 | NCBI WGS metagenome assembly MWSD01 (sample SAMN06338133, study PRJNA374545) | mollusc metagenome | biome: marine bay; material: sediment; isolation source: gill 40 cm from animal B | host: Kuphus polythalamius | place: Philippines: Mindanao | collected 2011-09-12 | reverse complement strand
AGCCGGAGTGACAAAGCGAACGGTGTACTACCATTTTCGAAGCAAAGACGACTTGGTCGCTGAATACCTCGCGGCGAGGGACCAGCCGAATCTCAAGGCGTTTCAAGAATGGTTCAGCAAGGGAAAAGGCGGGCTGCCGCAAAAGGCACAAGCCATATTCGAGGGTGTTGCAATCGCCGTTAATCACCCAAGATGGCGAGGTTGCGGGTTTCAGCGAACCGTGGGCGAATTAGCAAACAAACCTGGGCATCCCGCTTTCCAAATCGCTTCAGCGCACAAGAAAAACGTGGAGTCTTGGCTCGCCGCCCAGTTCGAGCACGGCGGCGTTCGGGGTCCGGCGGAAACGGCGCGCAGGGTCGTGTTGTTGTTGGAAGGCGCATTTGCAGCGATGCTGATACATCGCGATCGTGATTACGTAGTTCAAGCAGGATTTGCCGCTGCGACGATTGTGAAGTCTGCATCGAAAGTGAGCAGGAGGAAGCATGGCTGAAGCTGAATGGTGTCTGCTCCGGTGGTTTGAGAACGCTGCCCACTTGATTCCCTTGCTCAAATGCCTTTATGAATCTAGCGCCATGGTAAGCGGCACTCAGCATGGAGCACTTGCTCGAGCAACAATGGCAAAGCCATGCCCGTGGAAGTGCGGAGTGCTGAATGTCCGAGTGAGCATAGCGAACGGCTTGACCGAATTGTTAGGGCAATTTACGGCGATACCCTCTAACTCCGTAATAGAATGTATTTTCTAACACAACTTCTAGATCTCGAAATCCACATTTTTCTAACGATGAAATGAGTGGTTTACGATCATTTTCACTCAAACACGCCAGTGACCTACCTGATTTGTGAGCTTCCTTAAGCAGATTCAACGTCTTATTATGTTCGACGTTCGCAAGAAATATTGATCCCGCCACAGGTTTATCTTCAAGCAACTGATTTATGCAGTTGACTAAGTATCCTTGGCCAGGACAGATGATTCCTCGCTGAATGTTTTCTATTTGTATCTCTTTCCTTGACTCATTGAAAAAGCCTCTAATGTGAACCTCTTCACATCCCTTGAGACCTTCAAACTCGATCAACCTATCAATAGGCAACAAGTCTTCACCAACTTCAATCAGAATCTGCTGATCTATAGCGATACGGTTCAGAGTAGACCGCACACTAACGGCACCAAGGTAACTTATTTGACATCGTAACCAATAGACTTTTCCCTGATGTTCCGCCCGGTACCGGTGCATGTCCTAACCCCAACGCCGTATTTATGGGCGGCCAGCGCGTAGCGCCGTTTGGGTAAACATGACGAAGCCACACCCAATAAGGCGCGGAGTGCTGGACGCCCCAGCGAGCTTTGCGAGCGACTTGAACGCCTTGTTATGCCATTTCTTCCGCATAGGGGCGGTCTTTAACCGGTAGTGGAACTCCAACATTGCGAGATACAGTGACGAAATGTGCTTCGCCGAGAACCCAGTGGTACAAATTAATTAAATCTGCAGGAAACACCTTTAAACCCGTACCACCAATATAGCCTTGATGATTTGCAATCAGCATTCGCTTGATGATTGGAAAATATGATTCCGCGTATGCAGATTGGCCTGCCACCATAGCGCAAGTTATCGCGGTGACTAGATCTGCTAGTTGGAGATGGCGTTGCAAATGCGATGGAGTAGTTAATATGTTGATGGGAACGTGATCCGGCTTCACATACTCAGTTCCTGCGCTTACACGCTCTAAAAACTCGGTTAAAAATGCCTCGTCTTGTTTGTGGCTACCGCCAGGACGATCGGCAACGATGACCCCAAGAGAATCCTTTTTTGACAGGTACATTGCTATGCGTTCGAGGGTGTAATCGAGGACTTTCTGAAATGCTTGTTGCCCTTGAAGAGTCGTTCTACCGCAATCCCATGCCGTGACAATGGCCTTGCAACCTGCTTCTTCAGCAGATTTCAGAATCTCGGTGTAGCACTGAGTTCGACCATCGCCATGTAGGTTTTGATGCAACCACGAACCCTTTTTAGGCGACCATTTTATTTCCTCACCCTTAGGCAAACCCCAAAGGTTACAAATTGCATTTATTCACTGCTCGAGTTCACCAAGCACTGCCTCTGGTACGAAGACGCCTCCGAAGCCGATAACCTTCCCCATTCCCTCGCGGGAGGACTTTTGTGTAGTGTCGTCGGCGAAAAAGAACTCCATTACTTTTCCTTACTGAGCATAACGCCAGCCGTAACCGGCGCATTTGTAGTGAGCGCAGCGAACGAAAAATGCGTCCGCGTTTACGGCCTTGTTATGCATTTGTTTACCTAATTTAGAGTATCAAACATAGACGCAATGAGTTCAGAATCTTTCCATGTTTGCCTTGGTTCACGACGAGTTACTGGTTTCTCTTCCTCATTTTCATGCTCATATTCTAGGTTTTCAATGAGTTCCCTTACTTTATGCAAACTGATTGACAAATCCAGCTTAAAGACATCCGCGATTCTTTCCATATCATCTGCGCATTCCTCCAAAGTACCAATATCATCCACTGAGCTTATGTAAAGCAATTCATCGTCGAGCCCCTCATTGAGACGCCTGCCATACTCTTTAAAATCCTTCGTCAGATGAGTGAACGCTAGAGTGTGGTCGCTGCATATTTCAGCTAGTTGCCGATAATCAGCCACCTGATTCAGGTTGTAAGGCAATACTACAAGTGTCTGTTGAAGATACTCACTCACATCTAGATCGTACGCCGCCGGGGCACGACTTATCGCACGAAGAAGCGTTGCAACATCCGACCAGTCATATATAGACTCTAGGTTGGAAAATAGCTCATCAAGAAGTTCTTTCGTTCTTTCTTTTAGCTCGTTGATTGTAGCGCCCAATTCCTCTGTCAGGACAAACCTAAGTTGATCGTGCGTACTGTAGTTTGCATAACCATATGAACTACTACCATCAAGGGCCGAATATCTTATAAGCCTGATGCTTTTTGTGCCTAATGTATTAGCTATTTTCAGTTGAAGTAACTCGTTTAATCCTTTGTCGCTTTGTAGCGGATTGTTCAATAGCGGCTCAAAGGAATTCCACAAAGAAACAGGTTGATCGAAATTTTGGAATGATTGGATTAATATTTCTAATAGCTCGATTTCGTTTGAAAGAAAGTATGTCAAATAGTCTCGAATTGAAGGGTTATGGAATTGAACGGTTTGTCGCCCGGCGGCAAAATCTACGCGTATAAAGTTTCCCTCACATTCTTTCAATGCCGCGTGAAATTCGTTGTGGACACGGGACTCTCCATAAGCGAGGCAGTAATGTTTGCGCAGCCCATCAAATGCTTTTTTGTAGTCACCAATATGTACAACACTTGGCATTGACAATAGCGCCAACAGCAAATGCTTACTAACATTTGATATTTGATTTTCGTATGCGTGCTCCCATATCATTGCGGGATGGTCTAAACGGGAGATAATTTCATCAACGTATTTGTCCGCAGGTGTACTGACCGCAGATAAAGAGTCCGTCATCCACTCAATTACACGTGGATTGAAAGACTTATGCTTCACTATACGCAAATAACTCTGATCTTTCATAACCGCAGCTATATATTCGGGTGGCATGCCTCGAAAATATAGGTGGTTGTAAAGTATTCTAGCCCGATCCAGCAATGCGTAACTAGACATATCAATAACACACTTGTTTACGTCAAGCCCGGATCGCTCAAGTTTTTCATATGTGCTCTTCGCTTGATTTAGTATGTACTCCCTTGTTGTCATGATAAATACGGAGCGATTTCCCTTTGCGCATAAACGACAAAAATCGGCTATTCGCTGATCTTCATTTTTATTTAGCTTGGTATCCAACCCAGTTTGACCGAGGAAATCATCATAATAAAATGCCTGCCGCTTTGTTGGATTGTAAGTTTTAAAGGCCTCATCTATGTCGGCAGTAATTCGAATTGGCTCATAGCCTCTATTCATATAGTCGATTAGCAGCATCTCGGCCAGAGTGGTTTTTCCGATACCAGGGATTCCTGCAATGATGCAGAATCCCTGCTTGCTAAGAATTTCTAAAGCCACATCAAAGCTCGGATTTTTAACGTAGTAACTCAACTTTTCTTCTAATAGATCAGTTTGAGTGCTGGTGTAGTTGAAAATACCACTGTGGATTATTCTTTCCAATACAACGCTTGTTGTTGCCCAAAGCTTTATATGGCGCTTTTCGATGTCTGGGTAATCACCCAACCATCCATTCAATGTCTCCCGTGTGACTATGTCCGAAAACGACAAAAGATACTTTCCTAGTATTTCTGAAATTTGATTCTTGTTACCAGGTGTCATTCCTAGCGAAGTAATCAATAGATATCTTTGAGGAGATAACTTGATGATCTTGTTTATCTCGTCGTTTTTTAAATTTGCTTTTAGGCTGGAAATACTAGAATTCGCGTAGTGTTTGCATTGCGCGACCACTTCGTTGCTTTTACTTTTTGAATAGCGAAGATCTATACCTTGATCTCTACCCGTCTTGAATATTTCAAATTCTATACCGATGCCGGCCTTGAGCAGGTCCCTAGACAATTGCTCAAATTCCCAGGGAGATAGCGATTTGAAGTCGTAGTCTGGCATTACTGCGATTGCTTGTCGGATCCGTTTTTATGCATAACAGTGAATGCAACAGTTTCTTGCTCAATAGGAACAGGCAGATTCCGCCATCGTTGAATTAGGCGGTTCCATCTAATGCATTGCACATAGCCTAAGGTTCTTGGCGTAAATCCAAGTAGGAGTTGCGGTTCCGCCATTCTGCTTTTCAATTCCATTTGGGATCTCACAGCGTCGATCACTGATGTAGAAAGTATCTGCTCAAAACGAGCAATTGATCAAGTATTTACCGTCGCTTTAGCAACAGACGACCGCACATGACCGCCCTGCATTTGGTCGGGGAGCCAGAGTTATTGAACTGGACTCCTTAGTCACACGATACACCGACCACCCCACCAAGAGAAATACGACAAAATCCGCAAGTGTGGCTTTAGCCCTCGATGCGCCTGCTCTCCTGCTTGGTCGTCATCCCAACGAAGTGTTGGGCACCTCACCAGATGGCCTCTTTAGATCTGGCTTACTCAATGGCTAATACAACATTCCCCCTTTTATGCCCTTTGTCCACATATTTATGAGCTTCGACAATATTCTCCAGCGAGTAGACTTTGTCGATCACTGGCTTCAATCTGTTAGTCTGATACAAACGCAAGATTCCTTGCAGTAGCTCCTTGCTTTCCGGCGCGACACCGCAGATCAGATTCTTGTTGAAGAGTGCACCTATCATAGTGCCGATACCGGCATTTATCAGAATCAACCTTCCTGAATCTGAAAGCATACTCTTGCAACTGGCATAAGATAAATTTCCTACAGTATCTAGAATTACGTCATAAACGACATCAGTATCCGCAATGTCGTCTTGGGTGTAATCAATCACTTTGTCTGCCCCAATTGACAACACCAACTCTCTGTTGCCACCAGAACATACTGCTGTGACTATTGCCCCGTAATTCTTCGATACCTGGATTGCTGCACTGCCAACGGACCCAGACGCACCGTTAATCAAGACCGCACTATCTTTTCTGATTCTACCGCGTAGAAAATATAGCGCTGTTATTCCACCAAAAATCAGAGAAACGGCATCTGGATGTGATATTGAATCCGGTATCCCAATTAAGGCCTTGTTTTCGGCGATACACGTATACTCAGCATTTGCACCAAGCGCCATACCGGTAGTGCCAAATACCCTATCGCCTTCTTTAAACAGACTGACACCTTTACCCACCGCAACGACTTCACCAGAAAAATCCATTCCAGCGATCTTCTTCCTGGGCCTGAATAAGCCAAACGCCAGACGAGTAGGAAGCCAAAAACCGCTTGGCACATCGAATCTTCTCATCCGGCAGTCCCCAGTAGTAACCGCAGATGAGACGATTTTGACCATGACTTCATTATTCTTTGGGGTGGGTTCTTCGACATCCCTAACTTCCAGGACATCCGGGGCGCCATAAGCGATCCATATTGCAGCTTTCATTACCCACCTATGCAGTTTGATCCTTGGTAGAGTCCAACAGAAATGAGCGCCCAGCAAACATCATTCAGCATGAAGCGCTTGTTCGGGCGACAATGGCGTAGCCATGCGCGACGGAGCGCTGAGTGTTGAACATCCGAGCAAGCGTAGCGAGCAGTTTGAACAACCCAACCCGCTATATGTGTGCCCGTTGCCATTGCTCTGATGTGATTCTGAACAGCACATGTTCCCGAAGCCCGCTCTCAATTGGAACTGCTGGATGATCAAAGTTCTCGTGGGCGTTCGTCATTCCTAACCGCGCCATAACTGCTTGTGAGCGAACATTCTTGGTCGCTGTGAATGCGACGACTTCTGGCAAGTTGAGGAACTCGAAAGCGTATTCGATAGCTTTTCTACCAGCTTCGGTCGCATAGCCTTTGCCCCAGTATTCCTTTGCAAGCCGCCAGCCGACCTCTACGCAGGGTGTGAAAGGCAGTTGAAGTTGCGGCTGGTTCAAGCCGACGAAACCAATGAACCGGCCGGTCTCCTTCTCTTCGACAGCCCAAAAGCCCCAGCCGTTCTCTTCGATTCTGCGCTGAATATCTGCTGCAAGCTTATCGCTTTCATTTCGACTCAGAACGCTCGGAAAGTGCTCCATGACTCTCGGATCTGCGTTGAGGTCGGCGAAAGGTCCATAGTCCGCTATGCACCAATCTCTCAACATCAGCCTTTGCGTGTGCATCTACAGATTCGCTTCTTACTCACAACACCGAGCTAAGCCGCGCTCAGACCCGAGCGACTGGTCGCCCAACTATGGAAGGGCCATGCGCGAGCAGACACTGAGCGTCCGAGCGAGCCGTAGTCGACGGCTTGACCGACTCGTTGGGCATTCTCATTCGGGAAATTCTGAATATTGCTTAACCTGATCTGGAACGGTCTCCCACGACGCCCGCGAGGCCATAAAGATATGCTTTTCAACCTTCACATTCGGATGACCATCGACGCTGCCTAACGCCACCCAGCCCACCTCGCCTTTATACGCTCCAGCTAAAGGCGAGCCACACAATCCACAGAAGAAACTCCCCATATCCGGAGATGATTGGTAGTGGCCTAGGTTGCTTTCACCGGAAACCCACGAAAAAGTGCCGGGCTGAAAGAACGCAAATGCTGTTGAACTCGAGCCAGAAGACTTTCGGCACATTGAGCAGTGGCACGACGAAGCATCATGCAGATCGCCATCTACTCTGTACTGCACTTTCCCGCAGGCACATGAACCTTTAATCACCATCGTTTCTCCCGTTCATGAGTTCTTACTGAGCACAAGTTGCATCGGAACGTAGCGCAGACCTCGTTCTTCTTCTTCGGCGGAGACCACACTAAACCCGTAACGCTGATATGCAGGAACCGACGGAACCGAAGCGCTCACTGTTATTACTTGGACACGGCGAAAAGCAAGCGCAGCCTCCATGAGTGTTCTGCCTATGCCCCGCCCCTGATACGCAGGAGATACGAAGAACATTGCTACGTGGCGACCTTCCTTTAGTTCGATCATCCCCCGTATTTGACCGTGCTCTTCATAGACAAGAATATTGTTGTCTTCATTCAATCGCTTGGAAAGTGCTTCGGGGGAAGAAAGGCCAGAAAAAGTGCTGATTCCTTCCGGAGACAATCCGCTTGCCACCGAATCTGAAAACGAAGACCTGACAACTCTTGAGACTTCAATAGCATCGGACGTTTTCATTTCCCTGACCGACACTCGTGGCCCTCCGGATTCTATGGCCTGCCTGTGAACTCGACAGTTTTTCACTCAACTGGAACATCCAGATCCCATCTTCGCCAGCCTGGGCCGCTCCGTATCGCGCGTTGAGCTTCGTCTTAAGTTCATTGCGAACATCGGCGCACGTCGCAGTTCCGCTTCTCACGTCCATTATTGGATCTCACAGCATTGATCGCTGGTGTGGAAAGTATTTACTCAGATCGAGCGGTTGATCAAGTATTTGCGCTCGCTGTCACAATAGGCGGGCATACGGCACCACCCCGCAGGCGCCCCTACCCGCTCCGCATACACCTGACGGACTTTGGGGCCTCTGAAAAAACGACGAAGGAGATCCAAAAACTCAGGGCCGATTCATAGGGCAAAAAAAAGCGCCGGCAAAGCCGGCGCCAAAGAAGTACCAACAGGGTTGCTGAAGATTACTTGTAGTCGATGTAGGTGCTGTTCTCGTGTGCGATCGATTTGATGATCGCGCCTACGGTTACCAGTGCCGCCACTCCGAGGATAATCATCATGGCGGTGGGGCTGTCGGTAGGCCGACAACGGCACTTCCACCAGGTCCAATCCGGCCTCTTCGGCTTTCGGCGGCACGCGCAGGAAGCCTGCTTTGGCCATCACGTACGAGAGTACAAAGCCGGGCACAAAGCCGAGCGCAGCCATCACCGCGGCACTCTTGAGCTGACCCAGGAAGGTGATCGCCGGTGCACCCTCAACCACGTTCGGGAAGCCGCTGAAGATGCCCAGCCCGATAATGCCGACCGTGCCACCGAGACCATGTACCGCGAACGCACCTACAGCATCATCCAACTTGAATTTGTTGGTGAGGAACTTGTCGGCCAACGGCGCGATGACACCACCCGCGATGCCCATCAAAAAGGCCAACGGCGGATAGTAGAGGTCGAGGCCCGGTGCCGCGGAGAAGATGCCGGCCAGAGCGCCCGACATCATCCAGAACGGCTGGCGAGTGATCACGTACGAGCCGATGATGCCGCCGGCGAATGCCATCAGGGTGTTGAAGCTGATTGCCGACAAGGTGGCCGGGGTGCCGAAGATCGTCGTCCACTGCCCGCCGGTGGTGTAGATGATGCAGCCACCAAGGAAGCCGAAGAAACCGACGATGATCAACATCAGTCCGATCGTGCTCATCGGTACGCTGTGGCCGGTGATCGCTATCGGCGTACCGTCCGGTGCGAACCTTCCGATACGTGCCCCCAGATTGATGGTGACACCGAGCGCGAAGAATCCGGCGATCATGTGTACAGCGCCTGCCGCACCGAAATCGTGGAAACCCCATTCAACGGTCAGCCAACCGGTCGGATGCCATCCCCAGGCCGCACCCAGCACCCAGACTACGGAGCCGAGAATGATCGCCAGGATGATGAACGAGCTCATGCGAATACGCTCGATCACGGCGCCGGAGAAGATCGATGCGGTGGTTGCCGAGAACAGCACAAAGGCACCCCAGAAGATGCCCGATGCGTTATCCGCGAGGTTCGGGCCCATGGCCGATGCCCACGGCAGACCGGCTGCACCGGCTTCGAAGTCCGGCGTAAAGCCGTTGTACATGGCCAGGTAGATCCACCAGCCGAAGAAGTAAAAGGTTGGAATGATAAAGGCGAGCGCCAGGATGTTTTTGACGCCGGAAGCCAGTGCGTTCTTCAAACGCGAGGCCCCCATCTCATACGCCAGAAAGCCGGCGTGGATGATCACCATTAAACCGGTACACCACCAATAGAACACTTCCATATTGATGGTGCCCGACATCTCGATCAGAGTTTGTAGCTCTGCGAGTTTCTCGACAACTTGTGTTTGGTCCATTGAACCCCCTAGTGCGAATTCGATAACGGGAAGGCTTTTTAGCCCCTTGAAAAAGAAGTACTGTGAGTAAACTTACTTTCCTGTGGAGAAATGCAAGCGGCGTGCCCGTTACAGAATCACATTGAAAATCAGCTAGTTAACGAATTTCCGCTGATTGGCGGCGGCGGGTTCGGCACCAAAATGGTTCTTCAATGTCGCCGACGGTGCGCGCCATGATTCACACCGGTGCTCCCGCCTCCCGCAATCAGGCTTCCCCCACCTTGCGTTGACCACAGAAAAAGCCGATGCCGTAGCTCGGCGATTGGAAGGTGATCACGCTGCCTTTGGGGAAATAGAACACGTCGCCGACGGTGGCATGTGCTTCATTGCCCGCCGCGTCTTTGATGATCATTTCGCCTTCAATGATCACCTTCATCTCGTGATAGGTGTATTCGTAGACCAACGGCTCGTCGGACTTCTCCATGCGGAAGAAGCCGGACACGATGGTTTTCTCCGGATCGGCAGATGCAGCGATGTCGTCGAGAAACGCATTGCTGCCGGGGCGATTCATGCTCGGCAGTTCGGTCTTGATCGCTTGTTTGTAATAAGTCATTGGCGTGGCCATGGGATACATCCTCGTAGTGTTGCTAACGTGCAAACGTTGAAATTAGGAACGAACGCGGGTTCGCTCGGGATCGTAGAAAGGGAGTTTCACGACTTCGGCATGCAGACGTTTCTGATGCCCGTCGAGCTTGCCGATTTCGAGCCGGGTGCCCGGCTCGGCAAACTCGGGGGCCACTCGCGCCAGCGCAATCTGCTTGCCCAACAGCGGCGATGCCGTGGCACTGGTCACAACGCCGACGGGATAACGCCCCTGGTATAGCGACTCGCCGTGTGCGGTCGGCTCACCGTCATCGAGAATCAAACCGACCAGTTTCTTGCGGCTCTCGGGCGATTGACGCTGTATCGCGTCGCGGCCGATGAAGTCGTCGTCTTTGGATTTGAGCGGAACGGTGAAACCGATACCGGCTTCGAAGGGATTGGTTTCGGCGCAGAACTCGTGGTCGGCAAAGATCAGCCCGGCCTCGATGCGCAGCATGTCCAATGCGTTGAAACCCAACGGGGCAATCTCGTAGGGCTGCCCCGCTTCCCATACGGCCTGCCAGAGTTGCTCGCCATTGTCCGGGTGTACCCAGACCTCAAAGCCGAGTTCACCGGTATAACCGGTGCGCGACACCATGACTGGAAACCCTTCGGGCCCACCGAGCCGGCCGATCAGAAAGTGGAACCAGGCAAGACTGTCCATGTCGGGCTGTGAGTCTGGCGTCCAGATCAACTCACGCAGCAAGTTGCGACTCTGCGGCCCCTGCACGGCGATGTTGTGCAATTGCTCGGTCGAGTTACGGATGCTGACGCGATAGCCTTTGGCCATCGCCTTTTCGCGCAGCCAATCACCGGATGCCGGATCACCACATATCCAACGGAACGCCTGCTCGCCCATGCGGAACACGGTGCCGTCGTCGACCATGCCGCCGGTCTCCAGACACATCGCCGAATAAGCTATTTCGCCGATCGCCAGCCGGCGCACGTTGCGCGTCAGTACATACTGCATGAACGCCTCGGCATCGGGTCCGGTGACTTCAAACTTGCGCAGCGGTGAAAGGTCGATCATCGCGACGCGCTCACGGCAGGCAAGATACTCGGCGCGTGCACCCCACCCTTCATACTCTGCAGCCACCCAGTAACCGCGGTACTCCACCAGCCGTTTCGTCAACGCAGAAACGGATGAATGAAAGGCGGTTTGCTTGGTCATGCGAGGGGGCTCCGTAGGCGAGATGCGATGGGCGATGGCGCGTGGAAACTCATGCTCGGCGCCATAGATGCGAACGTGGATGTCGGTCGGAGACCAGCCATTGGCCGGATCGATGTCATCAGGGCAGGCAGACGAGGCGCATACCAGGTCGCGCGAGGCGCGCAGCAATACATAGTCGCCCGGTCGCGACCACGGC
>MWSD01000109.1_pt1 | contig 11644 bp, 15 predicted proteins | sample 1021921 | NCBI WGS metagenome assembly MWSD01 (sample SAMN06338133, study PRJNA374545) | mollusc metagenome | biome: marine bay; material: sediment; isolation source: gill 40 cm from animal B | host: Kuphus polythalamius | place: Philippines: Mindanao | collected 2011-09-12 | reverse complement strand
ACCGTGCTGGCGGAAATCAAACCACATTGGCGGTAATCGGCCGCGTTCAATACCTTCGTTGACGCAAAGACGGGCATCCTGAGCCATGGCGCGATTCGTGCTGTTCCGTTATGCCGGCAGTGGGCCGGACGTTGGAACTCGAATTCGGGAAGCGCAGCAGTGACTACAGCATTGGCAATCAAACAAGAACGCACAGAGCCAAATCGCGGACGGCACGACGAAGCAGCGGATCGCTCGCTCATCCGGTCGCTGGACGCCAGCAAGGCTCTAAGACTATTGCTCGACGAGGCCGGCGTGCGGGCGTACCACGTACAGCTCAACTCCAAGGGCACAGCATGGGATATCGTGTCGGTAGACCGTGTACCCGGCGGCGGTTGGCGATCATTGAACAGCTCGGTGACTGCCCGCAACTTGATCCACGCGGCGCAACACGCGACCGCCCGCCGCACGTTACTGGTTCGATTGGCCAACGAGCTGAGCCTGCGTCAGGCCTGACTGCGGTGCGGCCCTTGTTGGCCGCAACAGCCGTCTCAAATCCCGTCGTCCGCGCCCCGCGTGCTATCTTCTGGGCTTCGAGCCGCGGAGGGTACAGGATGAGCGCGATCTACGTCGTCGCCAAGGAGGCCGGCGAGTTCGGTCAGTTGGCCAATCGTGGCGCCATGCTGTTGCTGCACCTGGATGCCATATCGGCCATCGGCGAAGAGTTCGGTCTTAAGCGTCTGGATGAGTGCGTCTATCTGCCGGACGATCAATTGTTTGATTTCCTGCGCGATGCGGGTGCGACCGACGAACAGATTGCCGCAGCCAATCCGCCGCTCTGGATCGAGGCGCAACAGGGTGTGGTGCTGATGGGTGACTACGTCGACAGGGTGCGCAGTTATCATTCCCTCAGCGAGCAGACCCGCACAGCCGTGCTGGCCGAACTTGAGGAATTCGAAAAGGTGTTCGAGGCGCTCGCGCAGACCGGCGATCATTGGCACTTTGAGTACGACATCTAGTCGTTCTTGACGTCCGGCCGGCCGCCACCCAGCCGCTTGCGACCCCGGGAAGCTTGCCCGATACCCCATTGTCGGTACGTCAATTTCTGTCCATTTCTGCCGCTACATTCCCAAGGTCGGCGCTGAGCTTCGTAGCCCGCTGCGTCGGTCCGCCAGGCGGAAATTGCGGTATTTGGCGCTTTTTTGCCTTCCACCGGCCTGATCGCGAGACTTAACCCATCGTTTTGTCGAAGCGCCTATTACCACCGGCAACTCTCCTATCTACAATCAGGACAAAGCCTTTCATGGACGCCCCAGCAGCCGACGCCGTGTCACAACCGACCGCCGAGCACAAACTGATGATCGCCCGCCAGCCGATCTACAACGGCCAGATGGGGGTGTATGGCTACGAGTTGCTGTTTCGCCCACAGGCGGGTTCGACGGTGCCTGTTCAATCCACCCAGGCGACCGCGCAGGTGCTGACTGCCTCCGTGCTGGGTACGGGGCTGCATGAGCTGGTCTATGACCGAATGGCAGTCATCAACGTTACTCGTGCCTTTCTCAATGTGATGCCGCAGATCCAGCTGCCGGCCGAGCAGATCGTGCTCGACCTGCCCGACAACCTGGTTGCAGACGATACCCTGATATCCGATCTCAACCAGCTCAAAGACCTGGGTTACACCTTGTCGATCGGCGGCCTGCAGTCGATCAAAGACAAGCGAATGATGGAGACCGCCGACCATCTGCGCGTCGATGTGAAACAGATCGACCCGACTCAGCTCGAACGTTTCACCAAGTTCGTACAGCGCTACAAACATCTTGCGCTACGCGCGCTGAAGATCGAGACGCTCGAAGACTACGACCGCTATCGGCGCGAAGGCTACGACTATTTTCAAGGCTATTTTCTCGGCAGCCCGCGCGCCCACCATGTTCGTGAGCTGAGCGTAAGTAAGCTGACCGTGATGGAATTGCTCGCGGCGGTACACAACCCCGATACGACGGTCGCCGAGCTCGAAGAGAAGATCGTGCGCGATGTGTCGCTGAGCGTGCGCCTGTTGAAACTGGTCAACTCGCCGTTCTTTGCGTTGCGCAGCGAGGTCGATTCGGTCAAGCGTGCGGTGGTACTGCTGGGACGCGATGAGATCCGCAAGCTGGTGTCTCTGCTGGCGTTGAGCGGCTCGGGCGATCAGCCCATGGCGATGATCGAGATCGCCTTGATGCGCGCCAAGGTTTGCGAGCTGCTGGCGACACATCTGCAAATCCTGCCCGACGGCTATTTCACCGTCGGTATGTTCTCTGCGCTGGATATCCTGATGGACCAGCCCATTCGGAAGGTGATCGGCAACCTGCCTTTGGCCGAGCCCGTCAAGGCGGCAATTCTGCAGCGCGAGGGTCAGATGGGCGAGGCGCTTACCTGTGCAGTTGCCATGGAGCAGGTGCACTGGCCCGAGATGAAGTTCGGCAATCTGACGGAAGACGATCTGCAAACCGTATATCGAGAGGCCCTGCATTGGACCTACGGTGTGACCGGGCAGATGTAACAACCCCGGCGGGCGGCGTTGGCCGACCCCATCCCAAAGGAACTGCAGCATGGAACAACTCACGGACGATCAGATCGACGCTCGCCTGATCGAACTCTCGCAGTCGCTGGGCTACAGAAAGGAAACGATCGCTTGGATCTGGGGCGCGTGCTACCGCCTGGAGCAGCAACAGCACGACAATCATCCCGACTCTCCGCGCATCGAACTGTCTGCCTACGATATCTGCCGGGCGGTGGTCGCTGAAGCCAACGAAACGCCGGGCGGGTCGGTCAAAGAGATTCTGATCCTGACCGGAATCGACCGCAGCGAAGATGTTGGCCGGATCATCGATGGGCTGGTCGAAAAAGAGCTGATGACGGCGGGCGAACAGGATTCGACACTCGACTTCGATGACATTTTCGATTCGGCGGACATTGGTTCGTTCTTGACGCAGGCAGGCATCAAACAAAAACACATCAAACTGTGGCCGACCTATGTGATGCTCATGTGGGGTCTCTACATCGTGGGTGTTGCGCTCGTGGCGGGTAGCTACACCGGCAGGGTGACGCCTGAGATCGGATGGTTGGGTTGGGCGCTTGGTATGATCGGGTTCGCCATGCAGTTTGTCCGACGGCGACCTGCATGATCCGGCAAGCGGTCGTGCGAGCGCATTCAAGGCAAGCGCCGTCGTGTTTTCTCGCGTTGCGGGCAACGAAACGCCGACTCAGCAGATCCACATCGATGACAGGTAGCAATACTAAGGAAAATTGACGTTGGATCCCTACCGTCCGCCGAAGGCCGATCTTGAGTACCATGCCGTCGAAACGCGTTCGGTGTGGTGGAAAGTCTACTTCCTCGTCATCCTGGTGCTGACTGCGGTAACGTCGTTCTGGGATCTCGTCGAGTGGAATCTGGCTTGGTACGACTACGTAGGCACTGCCACGATGTTGATTGCCTTGCTGGGTGTCTTTGGATTTGCTTTCTGCAAGCGCATTGCGAGTCCCCGGTTCTGGCGTGCCTACTTCTACGTGCTGCTGCTCACGGATATCGTCCTTACCTACGTGGGGTTCGTTGACGGTTCGAGCGAATCCATACCCCTTGATGCTGTTTTCTTTGTTGCTGTCAGTGTTGCACTGCTGCTCTACCTGCCCATCTACTTCGCCTTGTACATGTACGGCAGTCAGTCGCGCATTCCATGGGCAGAATCGGACGCAACGCTAGACCAATAGCGCGTTCACATCCAACCGGGAAGTTTGCCTACAAGTCAGCGCGCATTTCCCCACCTTGCCGACAATCACGCCTTGTCTAGCCTGTAAGGGGTGCATCATGAGACCACGGAAGGGCCGCCGGTGCCGTTTGTACAGGTTGTCGGCGTCGCATAGGGAGTGCATCAGTCGCTGCAGACTTAGCAGCGTTGCTTGCTGAACATGGAAGTTGGTTTGTCATTCGGTATTGAGGCTCGCAAGGCGGGCGTCGATCCGTCGTCTCTTCCTTTGTCTCTCACGTTGCACCAGTGCAATGCTTACTTGTTCCCTCTGGTGAGCATTGCCGGTCCAACTCAAGAGGGATGAAAGGGAGATTCAACATGCGTAATTCTGCACTTCAGGGATGGGCGTTCATTGCGATGGTGGCCTTGATGCATTCGATCGGCGCGGCGCAGGCTGCCGATTATGCTGACTACCAGCAAGCGGCCGAGATTCCTCCGGATCTCAGGCAGACGGTGTCTGTTCTTCCAAAGGATGTCAGTCGGTCGCTCACGATTCATAAAATTCCCACGTCTGAACCTGTACCGCTTATCGTAGGTACCTATTGGTCGTGTCATATCAATCAGTACGACTTCGAAATCTGTCGTATCAAAATTGTGGTCTGCAACGACGACCAGACTTCCTGTGTTGAAGTAGACTGAGGCGCAGGGCACCCGATAGGGCGGGTGCCCGTTTCCGCCGCGCTGCGGTCTTTCGAGCCCGGTCTTGCGGTATGTCGTCATACGCTGGTTCTGTTGGGATGAAGAACTTCCTGATTGTTGTCGCATCGCTCTTTATGTTGGCTGCCGCGGGTGTACTGTGGGTAGGTAGCGTGTTGTCAGCACCACAGCAACGCGCCGTGGGGAGCCCGCCACGTTCCAGCGGAACCGATGTCGTCGCGATAGCCCGTCCCAGCGGTGGACTGGTCAATGGCTGGTTCATGAGTGGCAGTAAAGCCCGAGGCGGCGTGTTGTTGCTTCACAGCCTGCGATCGGACCGTCGAGAGATGATCGAACGCGCAGCGTTTCTCAACAGGGCCGGCTATGCCGTGCTGATGATCGACCTCCAGGCTCATGGCGAAACCGAAGGGCACCAGATTACATTCGGTTACCTCGAATCCGAGGATGCGCGTGCGGCGCTGGGTTTTCTGCGCAAGAAGGTCGATGGTCGACCTGTCGGTGTGATCGGTGTATCTCTCGGCGGTGCGGCGGCGCTGCTCGGGGATGCGCCGCTCGATGCTGATGCTTTGGTTCTCGAGGCCGTTTACAGCACCTTCGAAAAGGCTGTCGAGAACCGCTTGGTTGTCCGCCTTGGAGACCCCGGCAGATTGATGACGTCGCTGCTGGTTTGGCAGGTGGAACCCAGGTTGGGGGTATCCGAGCAGTCGTTGTCGCCGCTTGCTGCTATTCGCCGGGTCAAAGCACCGGTGATGTTGATCGCCGGCGATCAAGACCAGCATACGCGCCTGGAGGATACCCAGGCGCTCTTTGCTCAAGCGCCGCAGCCGAAGCAGCTATGGATTGTTGACGGCGCTTCGCACCAGGACCTGCATCGCTTTGCGGGAAAAGAGTATGAAGCGCGTGTGCTGGAATTCCTGAATGCGAATCTACGTTGAGCAGGTCATTCTGAACTGCCCGGCAATGTGGGTCGCCGGGCAGTTGCCTACCGGTCACCGACCACGGATGTCAGCTGAACCTGCGTCGGGCGGCGAACAGCGTTGCTGCGATAAGCAGCCAGGTAGGTGGTAGCGGGACTTCACCAGCGGATGCCGCCGGATCGGCAAAAAAGCCGTTGATGGTGAACGTCGTCCCCGCGCCAAAAAAGCCAACGGGAAAGTCGCCCGTCAAACTGATTACGTCGTCAGTCAGCATGCCTTCGAGCGACGACAGTGGCCCGTTGGTGAACCCTGTGCAAAGTGAACGCGGATCACTTGGGAACCAGCAGGGGTGGTCGCTGCCTTCCAGCGTTTGATTCGAAAGGCGGGTCGGGATCGACAGATCGATGCCGACGGTTTCGTCGATACCAAAGATATTAACGTTCTCGAACTTGATCCATGTCTCCGGCGGATATTCATAGATCGTCGTCAACAACTCCCCATTGCTCGACACCAGGTTGTAGACCTCGCCCCAGATGTAGGTTTCGAACACGACGTCAAATTCGCCGCGCAGCCGGGTCGTCAATGTTTGGCTAGGGATAAAGCTCTCGCCTCCGGCGCTTATCACCGTAGCAAAGCTTGAGTTCGAATCGATGGTGACGTGACGGGTTTCGGTGATGACCGATGCATATGCGGGGGCAACGAGTGCAACGAAGAGAATGGCAAACACAGTCCATTTATATTGTTTCATTTGTCCTATAAGTCCTTGCAACTACTTCCAACAGCTATAACAACGTACTTGCGAGATCTGTGCCTCGCCTTGGCCGTGTCGATGCCTCCACAAATCATGCCAATACCCATGGGCGAAACGAAAATGAACGCTCAGTCAAAAGCTTAATCGGTAAGGAATTTGATTCTAATTGTAAGTTTGTAAATGTTTCTGACGCTTGTAGGAGACTTATGGGGCATGCTTAATTGTTGTGAAGCATCTTCCCAAGAAAGGCCCTTTGTGCTCTCACTGCACGGTGCGTCGGACGTTGATGCATCGAGTGGCGCGATCAACGAAACGCTTTTGCGCCATAATCGCTTGAAGGTTTCAGGGATGTTGATGAATTATGAAAAAGTGTTTGGGCGCTGTTGTGCCGCTGTCACTCATCGGTTTGTTGGTGACAAGCGCTGCTCCGGCAGATATCTATCGGTGGACCGACGCCAACGGCAAAGTGCATTTCACCGACAAACCGCCTGTCGATCAGCAGACTGAAAAGGTCGAGGTGCGGGTGAACACCTATGAGAGTGTTAGCTACGACACCTCGATATTCGACACCGGCAAGAAAGTGGTGCTGTACTCGGCGAGTTGGTGCGGTTACTGCAAAAAGGCCAAACAGTATTTCCGTTCGAACAACATTGCTTTCACGGAATACGATATCGAAAAGAGTGCCAAAGCCAAACGCGAATACGATCGACTGGGAGCGCGCGGCGTGCCGGTGATCTTGGTTGGCAAGCAGCGAATGAATGGTTTCTCAGAGAAGGGATTTGAGCGTCTCTACGCGCGGGCCGGGGTTCAATAGCTCAGCGTTTGAACCCGGGCATGTGACTTGCGCTGTTACAATTCGAGACACAAAAAAAGCGCGGCAATGGGAAGCCGGACATGAAGCGGAACAGAAATGCGTGGTTCTACATGGCGACACGGACGGTATTGCTCTGCCTGATGTTGCCGTGGGTTTCAGGTTGTATCACCTTGTATCCCTGCGTTGCTGTCGAGAACCCGGATGAGCGGAAGCTCACAGCGACTGTTTTGCACAAACGTCAGATCGATGGAGAGCTGACGGTCAACCTGCCTGAGAGTCGCGAAGTACGCGAAGACCCTTTCACGAATCCTACGTTCAATCGCGGGATCGCCCAAAGTATCGAGTTTCATGGTGGGTACGCATTGGGCTATCTGTACCGGCAGGCGGCATTGCTTCAAATACCCAGCGCGGAACTCGGGGACAATTGTAGCGATCGCCGTCCGCAGGTTGAGGATGGGTTTGAGTATCTCGTGAAAGGCAGCGATGACGGTTTGTACCGTGTACCTAGCGCGTACGCGGGGTTCGAGGTCGATCAGTGCGTGTTCTTATTTCTGGTTCCGGCTGACGACGGTTTTGCCGGGCGCATCGCGAGTGGGGCGGACTGCGGTTCAGTAGATCTCGGGCAGGCAGCGGCGAATCCGCAGACCGGCGAGTGAGTTTGGCGGAACAGTCGCAACTGTGTACCAGTCATCGGCCTGCCTTGCGCGATCTCTGTATTTTTATACTTTGTAAGCGCCGGCCAGAGGTGGCCTGGGGCCGCAAGCGGCAGAGGGTTCTCTGCAAGTCGTAGTATCTGGGAAGCGCTGCGAAACCGAACCACGATCGACGATATGCCGGGGGCGGAGTCCATGAATCGCCGAAAATTCCTAACGACATCGTTGGTCTCAGTCGCCGCGCTGGGCAGTGCGGGCTGGTACTGGGGTGAGCGCTGGAAATACATCGTGGTGCACCACAGTGCCGGCGGCTTCGGCAACATCGCATTTCTGCAGCAGGTGCATAGAGAGCGCCAGGCGCGCGATCCGGTTGATGCGATTCCCTACCATTATGTTATCGGCAACGGAAACGGTATGGCGATGGGTGAGGTCGCGTCCGATTGGCGACAGGAGTACGGTATCTGGGGTGCCCACGTGTCGGGCAGAAACTCGGACCGCAACATGCGCGGCATCGGTATCTGCCTGATCGGTAACTTTGAGCAGCATGCGGTTCCGCAAAAGCAGTACGATGCCTTGGTGGGTTTGACCAAAGCGCTCATGAAGCGTTTCGGGATTGCAGCGGACCATGTAGACGGCCATGGACACGTCGACGGCGAGCAGACGAAGTGTCCCGGTAAACACTTTCCAATGGAGCGCTTCCGCAAGGAGATTGCACAAGCGTAGCGCGGTTGTTCTTGGGTGAAGCGCATAGGCAAAACTCCACGTTCATATTCTGTTGCGGCGGCAACATCTGGAGATACAGGATGAAAAAATGGATCTTGGTGATGGCGGCTTTCCTGGCTACGGCCTCGGTCGGGGCGGAAGAGCTACCTGACGAGTTTCTGCGGGACTATGTGTTGGGCACCTATCACCTGATAGGCAAAGGTGTGGGATCCGAGGAGAGCTACTACGGCCAGGCGGTTTTCGAGGTGGCCGGCGACGGGATGCGCGTTACTCGCGAGATCGGCGGCAAGTCGGTCGTCGGTAGCGCGGCAATTGAGAAGGCAACTGGCGATAAGATCAAAGTGGTGCGAATCCGCTTTGAACAGGAAGGCTTTCGGTTTGAAGAGACATGCGTTATCGGCACTGATCTCGACAACTACGCAACGTTGACATGCCACGTCTATCCACCGGGCACAGAACAGCTTGATCCGGGGTTGGAAGCCTATATCGCAAAACACAAGGCCAACTGATTCTGCTGTCTGGCCTGTTATGGACAACTCACCGAATCGACTGCACCGCGTATTCTTCTATGGCTTGTACATGGATCCCGATATCTTGCGTGATAAAGGTGTCGAACCCCGCAACCCGGAGAAGGCTCGTGTAGCTGGCTATCGCTTGCGTGTCGGCAAAATGGCCACGCTGTTGCGTGACGATGATGCGAGTGCGCATGGGATGGTCTACCGGCTTACGTATCCTGAAATCGAGAGCCTGTATTGGGGAGCCGGTCTGGATGCCTACATCGCCGAGGCAGTGCTGGTGGAGACCTTGGGCGGTGCAGTGAGTCCAGCCTTGTGCTGCAACCTGCGCATGCCACCGGCAGACGATGAGGACAATCCGGACTATCTGCACCGCCTGATCAGCGTCATGCAGAAACTGGGGCTGCCGAACCCAACGGACTGATTCAGTTCGGCCACGGGTGAATCTGGCGAACGCTTATCACGCTGCTGCAAGGCGCTAGCCGTTGTTACCGAAGTCAGCCAGCCAGACGACAACGAGCCGCCATGTTACCGCAATGACGCCGATGCTCGTGGCGAAGAACACCAACGCAATCAGCCAATACCATGCACGGTGCAGTGCCCTGAGCAGGCGGTGAAACAGTCTGCTTGATGGGTCCGCCTTGGGAGGCACCCGATGAAAGGCGGTAATCAATGCGTAGGTACTCAACGCCCAGCATAGACCGACGATACTCGGGATCAGGTAGCGATCGCCTTCGGCAGAGGCCGAGGTAACTAGGGTATAGACGAACAGGGCGACGCAACCAACGCCGATGACCACGGCGGGCCAGCGTAGAAAGCGGATTGTGCGGGCGACCTTCTGAAGTTTGTCGATCATAGAGCAAAGGCTGTCGTTCAATCGGACCGTGCCATTCTATTGAAAACCGCCAATGAACCCCATAGCCAGGAAGCAGCGAGCCCGGCATTCATCAGAAAGCAGACCTAGGTGAGACTCGCCGGTCGATACAGCGCCAACGCGTTCGCAACCAGAATCTTGTTTGCCGCCGTTTCGTCGAACGTCTCCATGATCAAGTTCAGGTCATCATCCCGGTAGGCGCGCGGTGCGCGTGTCGACGGTAGGTCGGTGCCGAACATCAGGCATTCGGGGTTCGCGGCGTACAGTTGCCGCAGCGCGGTTGCCACATCGAAATCGACTCTGCCGAAACCTGTCGCTTTGACCTTTGCGCCTTGCTCAGCGAGCCGTAACAGATGCGGTAGTCCGTCGCTGGAAAGTCCCAGGTGGTCGATACTGATCGCCGGCAGTTTGCCGATCGTTGGCAGCAAATCGATCAGGTCGCGTGCGTCGACATACAGCTCGGTATGCCAACCTGCGAGTTCGAATACCCTGCGGGAAAGGCTGTCCAGATGGGTGATGTCTTCTGAGCCGCCCCGTTTCAGGTTGAAGCGCACTGCCCGAACCCCAGCGGCGTGCAGCTCGACAATGTCGTCGTCGGCAATTGATGCGGGCACTTGAGTGACGCCGACGTAGCCGCGGCCGAGCCTCTTCAATGCGTGCAGCAGGTAACTCTGATCGAAGCCCTGAAATGACCCCGACACTACGGCGCCACCGACGACATGGCTCGCAGCCATCCGCGTGATGTAGTCGTGACAGGTGAAAGGCTGTGGCAGAAAGCCGTTGTTCTCGGTTAGAGGAAAGCCCGGTTCGATGATATGCAGATGGGCATCGAACAATGTCGGTGTGGGCGGCATCAGGCCGGCATGGTAAGTGGCAGAGACATGCCAACAAGACTACCCCGACGGTGGAGCAGGGGGAACCCGTTCTTGCCGCGTGCGTGTCAGCCGTTCAGGTTGCGCGCTTTCACCCTGTCGCTCTCCTCACCCGGGTTCGACGAACGCCGTGTAGGTGCGCGATGGTAGTTCGCGCAGCGCGTGACATGAGTCGATGCAAGGCTATGCCGCACGCTCATGCAGCCCGGCATCGAGTTTCCGATTTTTCAGCAGGTAAGCGAGTTCATGTGCACCGAACGCCTTTGGTGTGATGCCAAGACTGATCAGATCATCGGTTGGGCAGGTGTTGCCTTCGAGCAGCATCTGCAGCTGGTCGTGGGTGATCGGGAACGATTCGAAGCGGTCGAGCAGACGCGCGGCTGTCTGCACGCCGAATGCCGGGACAGGCAGCTTGTGTTTGCTCTTGCCCACAACGTCGGCGATGGTCGACAGTATTTCTCGCCAAGTAACCTCGGCGGCACCGCCGAGGCATAGTTTCTTGCCGTAGGTTGCAGGATCGCGCAGAGCGCGCGCAAATGCCTGGGCGACGTCGTCGATGTGCACCGGCGTCAGTCTGATCGGGTCTGCGTCACCGGGTAGCATGCCGGTGTAGAACAGTGGGGCGGGGATCGGCGGTTCGATGATGTCCTGCAACAACTGCGTGGCGAACTCCATCCGGCCGCGCGGGTCGCCGAAGATCACGGAGGGGCTGAATACCGTCCAGTCCAGCCGGGTCTTCATCAGGTACTGTTCGGCCCGGTACTTCGTCATTTGATACGGCGTGCCGTCCGCCTTTGCGCCATTGGCACCCATCAGTATGAAGCGGTTCACGCCGGTCCAGCGCGCCGCGTCGATAACACGGATTGCCGCCTTCTCGTGAAGCTGGTCGAACGTGATACCGCGCTTGGGGAACTCGCGCAGAATGCCGATGTTATAGATCACCGCATCGGTGCCATCGAGCATCTGCAACATGGCAGCGTTGTCGCTGATGTCGCCGGAAACCAATTGGCAACGCTCTGGGTGGCGCATTTTGTGTTCGCTGCCAGGGCGTACCATGACAATGGGTTTCACGCCGGCACTGACAAGTGCATCGACCAGGTAGCC
>MWSD01000107.1_pt2 | contig 11675 bp, 11 predicted proteins | sample 1021921 | NCBI WGS metagenome assembly MWSD01 (sample SAMN06338133, study PRJNA374545) | mollusc metagenome | biome: marine bay; material: sediment; isolation source: gill 40 cm from animal B | host: Kuphus polythalamius | place: Philippines: Mindanao | collected 2011-09-12 | reverse complement strand
CCAGATCTACAACCACGGGCTGAAAAGCTATCGCGATCTGCCGCTGCGCTTGGCCGAATTTGGTTCCTGTCACCGCAACGAGCCATCGGGCACGCTGCATGGCCTGATGCGGGTGCGAAACTTCGTGCAGGACGATGCGCACATCTTCTGCACCGAAGAACAGATCCTGTCCGAAGTGCTCTCTTTTAATGATCTGCTGTTCGAGGTGTATAAGGATTTCGGCTTTGAAGAGGTCCTCGTCAAACTCTCCACGCGCCCAGAAAAGCGAGTTGGATCAGATGAGTTATGGGATAAAGCTGAGAAATCACTTGAGAATGCGCTCAACGAACGCGGGCTCGAGTGGGAGCTGCAGCCGGGCGAGGGCGCCTTCTATGGACCGAAGATCGAGTACTCGCTGCGCGACTGCCTGAACCGTGTCTGGCAGCTCGGTACTATCCAGCTGGATTTCTCGATGCCGGCGCGTCTTGGGGCCACCTACATCGCCGAAGACAACAGTAAACAGGTGCCGGTGATGCTGCACCGGGCGATCCTGGGCTCGATCGAGCGTTTTATCGGCATTCTGATCGAGCACCACGCCGGTGCGTTCCCGCTTTGGCTTGCACCGGTTCAGGCCGTCGTCATGAACATCACCGACCGTCAGGCCGAATTCTGCCGGGAAGTGGTGAAAAGCCTGCAAGATAAAGGCTTTAGAGCGGAATTAGACTTGAGAAACGAGAAGATCGGTTTTAAAATTCGCGAGCACACCTTGCAGCGCACGCCGTACCTCTTGGTCGTCGGCGACCGCGAGATGGAGAATCGCAGCGTGGCGGTACGTACCCGCAGCGGTGAAGATCTCGGGTCCATACCGTTGGATGAACTCATCCAACGGTTCGAAGGCGAGGTCGCGAAGCGCGCTTGATGTGAAGCCCCGGTGTTTGCCCGCTTAGGGCTGCAAGCCGGGATGAATCGGGCCTGAATCCCAGAAAGCACTGGCGTTTGCCGGTGCTTTCTTGCTTGTCGGGCCAACGTTAATTGACTAGAGGACAACGGCTATCGCCAGACAACCCGAGAAGCGGAATCGCCTGAACGGAGAGATAACCGCGCGTGAAGTGCGACTGATTGACGCAGAAGGTGAACAGGTCGGTATCGTGCCGATTACAGAGGCGCAGGCTTCTGCCGATGAATCGTCGCTCGATCTTGTCGAGATTGTTCCGAACGCCGAGCCGCCGGTATGCCGCATCATGGACTACGGCAAGTTCATCTTCGAACAAAAGAAGCAGAAGCAGGAAGCGCGCAAGAAGCAAAAACAGGTTCAGGTTAAGGAAGTGAAGTTTCGCCCGGGTACCGATATCGGCGACTACCAGGTGAAGCTGCGTAACCTCCATCGCTTCCTCGAAGAAGGCGACAAGGCGAAGGTAACAATGCGCTTCCGCGGTCGCGAGCACGCACACCGTGAACGCGGTCTGGAACTGCTGGAACGTATTGAGAAAGACCTCGAGGAGATCTCGCAGGTTGAGCAGCGACCGATGATGGAAGGGCGCCAGATGGTGATGGTGCTCGGCCCTAAACGCAGTAAATAGCGCTGCAAATGACATGAATAACAGACCGTCTTCAGATTGAAGGCGGTTGGGCGGTCGGGCCAACAGGCATTGCCTTGGCCGCCTTTTACACAACCCTTGAGAGTTTTAAGGAGTCGAAAATGCCGAAAATCAAAACCAACCGTGGCGCTGCAAAGCGTTTCCGGATCACTGCTGGTGGCGTCAAGCGTAACCAGTCTCACCGTCGTCACATCCTGACCAAGAAATCGACCAAGCGTAAGCGTCAGCTGCGTTCGCCGTCGATGTTGCACAAGAGTGATGTGGCAGCAGCGCGTCGCATGATTCCGTACGCCTGATCGATAAGGAGACTGAGTAATGCCAAGAGTTAAACGTGGTGTACAGGCGCACGCCAAGCACAAGAAAGTTTTAGATGCTGCAAAAGGTTATTACGGCGCACGCCGCAAGGTTTACCGTGTAGCCAAGCAGGCTGTTATCAAAGCCGGTCAATACGCGTATCGCGACCGTCGCGTTAAGAAGCGTGAGTTCCGTGCGTTGTGGATCCAGCGTATCAACGCCGCTGCGCGACTGTGCGACATGTCGTACAGCCGCTTCATCGACGGCTTGAATAAAGCCGGCATCGAAGTCGACCGCAAAATGCTGGCCGATATCGCCGTTCACGACATGCCGGCGTTTGAGCAACTCGCTGAGAAGGCCAAGGCTGCCCTCGCGAGCTGATGACGGCGCCGGGCGTTGCGTCCGGTGTATGCGTGATCGATAGAGAAGGGGGAAGGCCGGGCCGGTCTTCCCCCTTTTTGTTGCCTCGCGGTGTGGCGCCGCCGGGCTACGACAGAACAACACCAGGGAAACGCTGCGTGTGCGCGTGGCGAATGTGATATGAGCGAAAATCTAGCGACGTTGTTGGAAAGTGCGCTGGCCGCGTTGGCCGCAGCAAAAGACCTGCGCGCACTCGATGAAGTGCGGGTTCAGTATCTTGGCAAAAGCGGTTCGTTTACCGAACGCCTGAAGCAGCTGGGCAAGCTGCCACCGGAAGAGCGCAAGAGTGCCGGTCAGGAAATCAACAAGGCCAAGCAGGCGTTTCAGGCTGAGTTGGAATCGCGCAAGCAGGCGATTGAAGACGAGGTGTTGGCACAGCGCCTTGCCTCTGAAACGATTGACGTGACCTTGCCGGGCCGCGATGTGGCATCGGGGGGGTTGCATCCGGTCACGCGCACCATGCAGCGCATCCAGGCGTTCTTCGCCAGTGCGGGCTTCGAGGTAGCCGAAGGCCCGGAGATTGAAGACGACTTTCACAACTTCGAGGCGTTGAATATCCCCGCGCATCATCCGGCGCGCGCGATGCACGACACCTTCTATTTCGACGAGCATCTGTTGCTACGCACGCATACCTCGCCGGTGCAGATCCGTCATATGAAAGACGCGCAGCCACCGATGAAGGTGATCGCGCCCGGCCGCGTGTATCGCTGCGATTCTGATCTGACGCATACGCCAATGTTCCACCAGGTCGAAGGCTTCCTGGTCGACGAGCAGGTCAGCTTTGCCGATCTCAAAGGCATTCTGAATGCTTTTCTGCACAGCTTCTTTGAACGTGACGATCTCGAAGTGCGTTTTCGCCCGTCGTACTTCCCGTTCACCGAGCCGTCGGCCGAAGTGGATATCCAGTGTGTGATGTGTAGCGGCGAAGGTTGCCGCGTGTGCAGTCACACCGGCTGGCTCGAGGTGTTGGGCTGCGGAATGATTCATCCGGAGGTATTCCGTCACGTCGGTATCGATAGTGAGAAGTACCTCGGCTATGCCTTCGGCATGGGTGTCGAGCGTCTGGCCATGTTGCGCTACGGCGTCAACGACCTGCGATTGTTTTTCGAGAACGACCTGCGATTCCTCAAGCAGTTTGCCTGAGCATCCGCAGCGCGTTCATCGATATCGATTTGAGTTAGGAAAGAACAATGAAATTCAGCGAAGCATGGCTGCGCGAATGGGTTAATCCCGACATCTCCACGGACGAGCTGGCCGATCAGTTGAGCATGGCCGGCCTCGAGGTCGACTCGGTCGAACCGGCGGCGCCAGCGTTTACCGGCGTCGTGGTCGGCGAGGTTTTGAGCCGTGAGCAACATCCGGATGCGGACAAGCTCAGCGTCTGCTCGGTCAACATTGGCGCCGATGCGCCGTCACAGATCGTGTGCGGTGCGCGCAACGTGGCCGCTGGTATGAAGGTGCCGGTTGCGACGGTAGGTGCGCGCCTGCTCAATGACTTCAAGATCAAGAAGGCGAAGCTACGCGGTGTCGAATCGCTCGGCATGATCTGCTCGGCATCTGAACTCGGCCTTGCAGAGACGTCCGACGGCATCCTGCCGCTGCCCGCCGATGCGCCGGTGGGCAAGGACTTCCGCGATTATCTGTCGCTCGATGATGCCTGCATCGATGTCGACCTTACCCCTGATCGTGCCGATTGCCTCAGCGTTGCCGGTATCGCGCGCGAGGTGGGTGTACTGAACCAGGCGGCGTTGACCGCGCCTGACTTTACGCCCGTGTCGCCTTCGATCGACGATCAGTTCGCGGTAATGGTCGACGCCCCCGCAGCATGTCCGCGTTACCTGTGCCGCATCGTGCGTGGTATCGATGCCGCGGCAGCGACGCCGGATTGGATGGTCGAGAAGCTGCGGCGCGGCGGCGTGCGTGCGATCTCGCCGGTGGTCGATGTCACAAACTATGTGATGTTGGAGTTGGGGCAGCCGATGCACGGCTTTGACCTGGGAACACTCGCCGGCGGCATCAAGGTGCGCATGGCAGAGCCGGGTGAGAAGCTCACGCTGCTCGATGGCAGCGAGGCCGAGTTGCGCAGCGACACGCTGGTGATCGCTGACCATGAAAAGCCATTGGCGATGGCCGGCATCATGGGCGGCGAAGGTTCGGGTGTGACCGACGCGACCAAAGACGTGCTGCTCGAATCGGCGTTCTTCGCGCCGCTGGCGATCGCCGGCAAGGCGCGCAGCTACGGCCTGCACACCGATTCGTCGCATCGCTTCGAGCGCGGCGTGGACTATGAGCTGCAACGTACGGCGATTGAGCGCGCGACTGCCTTGCTGACGGGTATCGTCGGCGGTCAGGCCGGACCGATCACCGAGGCGGCGTCCGCCGATGATCTGCCGAAACAGCAGGCGATCGCTTTGCGCAGTGAGCGTATCGTCCGTCTGCTCGGCGTGCAGGTCGACGATGCAACCGTTGAGGACATCCTCAAACGTCTCGGTATGGCGGTGGAGTCGACTGATGACGGTTGGAAGGTCACTGCGCCGAGTGCGCGTTTCGATATCTCGATCGAAGCGGACCTGATCGAAGAGGTCGGTCGAATCTATGGTTATGCGAACATCCCGGCCAGCCTGAGCTCGGCGCCGGTCAGTGTCGCTGTCCGCCCCGAGGCTGAGTTCAACCTCGCGGCCGCGAAGCAGATGCTGGTACATCGCGGTTACCAGGAAGCGATCACCTACAGTTTTATCTCGCCGGAGTTGGCCGAGGTGATCACACCCGACGTCGAGCCGATTGTGCTGGCCAATCCGATTTCGGCCGACATGGCGAACATGCGCGCCAGTATCTGGCCCGGATTGGTGCAAACGCTCAAGCACAACCTGGCCCGTCAGCAGACCCGCGTGCGGCTGTTCGAGAGCGGCCTGACCTTCATCCGGCGCGAAGGTGAGCTAGAGCAGCATCCCAAACTGGCGGGGCTGATCTTCGGCCCGGCCCAGGTACCGCAGTGGGGTACTCCGCCGCGAAATGTCGATTTCTTCGACATAAAAGCCGATTTGCAGTCGGTTTTACAACAAGTTAGCGAATATACTGAATTCAGTTTCGAGTTTGGTGAGCATCCAGTGCTGCATCCCGGGCAGGCTGCCCGAATTACGCGCAATGGCGAGTTCGTCGGTTGGATCGGGGCGCTGCACCCAGCGGCACAGAAGGCGCTGGATGTGCCGGCAGGCGTCTATCTGTTCGAAATCGACCTGTTGCCGCTGCGCACCGGCGGCATTCCAAAGTTCGAGCCGTTGTCGAAGTTTCCAGCGATTCGGCGCGATTTTGCCCTGGCCCTGGCCCGTGAGGTGTCGTACCAGGCCGTTCTCGACGTGATCCGTGACGTTGCCCCGCCGGTCGTCAGAGACATCCAGTTGTTTGATGTCTATACTGGAGAGAAATTAGATTCCGGTCTAAAAAGCCTTGCTTTGAGCTTGATTTTACAGGAATCTTCCCACACGCTTACGGATGCTGAGGTAGAAGACGCCACAGGTGTCGTTCTGAAGGCACTCGAAGCGCGTTTGTCGGCGAAACTGAGAGATTGAAGCAATGGCACTCACCAAAGCAGAAATGGCAGAACACCTGTTTGAAGAGTTGGGGCTGAACAAGCGCGAAGCCAAGGACATGGTGGAGATGTTTTTTGAAGAAATCCGCCTGTCGTTGGAGAACGGTCGGCAGGTGAAGCTTTCCGGTTTCGGAAATTTCGATCTGCGTGAGAAGAAGCAGCGCCCCGGCCGGAATCCGAAAACCGGTGAAGAGATCCCGATTTCGGCGCGTCGCGTGGTCACGTTCCGTCCCGGCCAGAAACTGAAGGCTCGAGTAGAGGCATATGCTGGATCCCAACAGCAGCAACATTGAACTACCCCCGATACCGGGCAAGCGCTACTTCACGATCGGTGAGGTCAGCGAACTCTGCCAGGTGAAGCCGCACGTCTTGCGTTACTGGGAGCAGGAGTTCCCGCAGCTCAAGCCGGTCAAGCGGCGCGGCAACCGACGTTACTATCAGCGCCATGACGTCGAGATGATCCGCAACATCCGTAGCCTGCTGTACGAACAGGGTTTCACCATCGGTGGCGCCCGTCAGCAGTTGTCCGGAGAAGGTCACAAGCACGAGGCGCCGACAGCGCAGGTTCAGGCGAGTCCGGATTCCATCAAGAAGCTGCGCAGCGACCTCGAAGAACTCCTCGAAATCCTGAAAAGCTGACCAGGAATTGCTTCATTGACAAAAAAGCGCCGCATCCATACGATGCAGCGCTCGCATTTCGGAGCGTAGCGCAGGCTGGTAGCGCACCACAATGGGGTTGTGGGGGTCGGAGGTTCGAATCCTCTCGCTCCGACCAAATCTTAAAGAAGCTGCCAATGGGCGGCTTTTTTGTTGTCCGAAAGAAGCCACGATTCGAACCTCCGACATCAAAATGGCTGGTTCGACAAGGACCGGAGGTCCGCAGAACGGCCGAAGGCCGGTAATCCTCTCGCTCCGACCAAATCTAAAAGAAGCTGCCAATGGGCGGCGTTTTTGTTATGCGTAAAAAGCTATGAAGGAAGCAGAGAGAAAAGTGGAACGTTGGTTGGGTGCTTTCAGGCTCACCGCAACTAGGTTCACAAAGGACGAAATGCGCGCCGGCGAAAAAACACCAGATTTCAAGGTCATGAAAGGAAACTCGTTTCAATTTTTCTGTGAAGTTAAAACGGTTTCCGAAGGAACGAAGTCCGCGAAGGATACTACGCCCAATCAGCTAACTGATGATATTCACAAGGCTTTTAAGCAGTTTCAGTCTGTCAATCCCGAACGAACTTCAGCTAATGTCATGGCGTTCGTCTGTGAGAAGTCAACTGCTGGCGTAGATTATCTGGACGATGTGCTCACCGGGCACTGGTTTATGGAAAAAGGTAATTTTTATCCCTTCTACGCCAAACAGTCGGAAGGCCGAATCAAGCATGAAAAGGCTGCTGTCGATCTCTATCTGTGGCTTGAAGATTCGGAAACGGTGAAATTTCGATTTCCGTCGAAGGGCAGCCCGCATTTTGAACGGTTGTGCAACTTGTTCAACATAGATCCTGCGAGAGTGGCGAGTGTTGGGCGCGCATAACAAGGCGGTCAAGCCGCTCGCAAGCTCGCTCGGACGCTCTACACTCCGCGGTCGCTCGGGCATGGCTTCGCCATTGTTGCCCAATCAACCGCCCCTTGTTGAGCGCCGCTTACCTGGGCGTTGTCCGGAAGAAGCCACGATTCGACCCTCCGACATCAAATTGGTTCGACAAGGACCGGAGGTCCGCAGAACGGCCGAAGGCCTATTGAAGAAACCCACTTACCTTCGACAACAACAGCTCTTCGTCGATCGGCCTGTGCATGTACTCGTCGGCGCCGGCGGTGTTTGCCTTCGCCAGTTGCTTCTCGCGATCGTTAGCCGATATCAGAATCACCGGGATGCGCTGTGTTTTGGTGTCGGCTTTGAGTTGCTCGCATACCTGCACGCCATCCATGCCGGGCATGTCGATGTCCAGCAGAATCAGGTCGGGGCGCAGGCTATGTGCGATGTCGACGCACTCGTGCCCGGTCTCCAGCGTCACGATATTGCAGTGATTGCGTAGTGACTCGCTCATTTGCTGCAGGTGGTTTTGATCGTCGTCGACGATCAACACGGTTTTGTGCGGTTGCTCTTTGCGCGCATAGACGCGATTGCGACCTTGTTGTTTTGCCTGATAAAGCGCCTTGTCGGCGGTTGCGACCAAGGTCTCGAGATCGGCGCCGTTGATTGAATCGCTGCAGGCCACGCCGACGCTGGTGGTGACGAATTGTCCGGTGCTGGAGGATTCGTGTGGGATTTTCAGATCTTGTACGGCTTCGCGAACTGCGTTGCCCACCGTGATCGCGCCATCGAAGTCGGTGTCGGGCAGCAACACGATGAACTCCTCACCGCCGTATCGCGCGACGATATCGTCGGGTCGATGCACGCGCGATTTGATCGCCTGTGCGACGCGCTGCAGGCAGTCGTCACCCGCCGGGTGGCCGTATCGATCATTGAACTTCTTGAAATGATCGACATCCATCATCAAGACCGAGGTGGGGCGATTGTAGCGGTTGACCGACGACCATTGTTTGGCGGCCAGCTCGTCGAAGGTACGGCGGTTGTACAGTTGGGTCAGGCTGTCGCGCTGACTCAGTGCTTCGAGCTCGGCGTTGAGCGCGTTCATCTGGTTGCGCATCGTGACGATGCGTTCCATTGCGCGAATCTTGGCGTTGAGGATCACCTGGCTGATCGGCTTGGTCAGGTAGTCGTCGCCGCCGGCCTCGATGCCTTCGCAGACGCTGTTGTCGTCGGACTTGCCGGTCACGAAGATGATCGGTACCCAATGGTCGCCAAACCATTCGCGCATCAAGCGCGTCGTCTCGAAACCGTTCAGTCCCGGCATCTCGACATCCATGATGATCAGATCGAAGCTGTCGTTTTCGATCAGCTGCAGCGCCTCTTCGCCGGTCTTTGCCACCACGGCCTTGTGTTGTGCCTGTTCGATGTACGAGCACAAGGCGTGGCGCAGGGTGGCGCTGTCTTCGACGAGCAGAATCTTCACGTTAAGTAGGATTCCCTTGTGCCGGCTTTGCAAATGCCGAAGAACACTACCGCTGCCAGCGCAGCGTCGACGAAACAGCCACCTTTCTCGCTCGGCGATCGGCACGCGCCGATAGCGCGCCAGGCATGACTGTTTGAATTCGAGATGGCCATTGAAGAGGGAACTAGGGTCTTTCTGAACATGGATTTGCTGCACCTGTTTTTTCGGTATGTCAGCGCAATTCTTGAACAGTTCCGAGGCGCGCGATTCGCATTCTTGGATGCCCGACAGGCGCGTCTTTACATCTCAGTCCGGCAGGTGGACGACGGGCATGAATCACCTCTGAAGATTGTTGCCGAGACGCAGGGTTGCAGGTGTGTGATCCATCATGAAATGCGTTGAAAGTGCCGTTTCGCAAGCGCCAAGTCGCCCGATAACCGCCGTTGACGGGGTTATCGGGCAATGCTGGGCCTGGGCTACTTGGCAAAGGTGTATTCTTTTTTCTCGGCGAGTTTGCCGACGGTGTCTTTGATCGCGTCGTTGAATGTCTTTTTGTCGTTGTGCTGACTGGACTTGCGCTGCGCCTCGACAAACGCCTCGCGTTCCTCGCTGAGTTTCAGGATCTCACGCTGCAGCGACTCGCGTTCGGCCTTCTTCTCGGCGACAAATGCTTCGCGTTGTGGTTTTGACATGGATTGCATGGGTTCCGGCAGTGCCTCGGTCTCGACGTCGTCGAGATCCACCGAGCCGCTTTCCATCGCATCGACGAGATCCCAACCGGTGTTGCGGTATACGGAAGAGGCTTTCGCCTTGGCGCGTTTCGCCAGATAGGCTTGGGATACATCCGCTGACTTCGAGTCCTGAACGCGTTGCCGTTCCTGGGCCGATTTGCCTTGTTTGCCAAACGCGATATAGGTGTCGTTGAGTTGTTGGTTGAGGCGAGCGATCGCCGCGTCTTGGGGTGCGTCAACGTGGGCGATCTGCTGGTTGTGATCGATGCTCATGAAACTGCCGCCGGAAAGCTGTGCACCCTGCATCCAGCCGGTCGCGATACCTTCGCGTCGCTCACCGGCGAAAATCGTGCTGACAGTGATGTCGCGCCCACCGGCCCGCTCAACCGCCTTGGTATAGTCCACCGGTCCTTGGGTGAAGGGTTCGTTGCCGGCGATAAAGATCAGCCGCATGTCTTGCGGGTTGCTGCTCCACTGCAACTGTGTGACCGCCTTGTCGATGGCGTAGCCGCAGTATTCGTTGCCGCCATTCGTCGTCAGCGAAAACAACGCTTCGGAAACGCGGTCGAGTTCGGTCGTCAATCCGACCACTTGGCGTAGATGACCCGATTGAGCGGGTAGGCCGTCGTTGCCGTACTCAAACACGGCGACCTGCAGCGTAGGGGTCACGCCGTTGCGTTTGGCTTTGCCCAATTCGTCGACCATCTGCCATAGTTGTTCGCGTGTCTGGTTGATCAGGCCGTCCATGCTGTTGGACGTATCGAGCAGGATTGCGAGCTGGATCTGGGGCGGCTTTGCCGCGATCTCGGATGCAGCGTTGGGCTGAGCACCTGGTGCAGAGAAAGCGGGTGCAGCGCCCAGACACACTGCCAACAGCATAGCGGACGCGGTTCCGCGAACAGCACGGGTGATGGGCGATGAAAGAAACGGCTTGAACATGGTGGTTCTCCTGGCATTGAAGTGTGTTCTCACTCTATGTGCACGAGGCGAATGATTGACCACCGAAATAGGTAAACAGTTGGTGCGCGTGTTTACCTAAAGTTTACGTTCCGCCCGTGGTGCGCAAGCTGCACCGGTGGGGCGTAACCCGGAGTAATTGTTGTTACTTCATTGGATATCAGTTGACGGGAAAGCGGAATGTCGACCTTCAAGGCGCTGTTGTTGGATATGGACGGGGTCTTGTTTCATGGCGACCGTGCATTGCCTGGTGCGGATGAGTTTCTGCAGGCCATCAGTCATCTGCCGTATTGCTTCATAACCAACAACCCGATACGCACGCCCGCGATGTTGGTTGAGCATTTCGTGCGCCTGGGTCTGCCGCGCGTCGACGAATCACGTTTCGTAACGAGCGGGCAGGCGACGGGCGAGTGGCTGGCCCGGCAGCAACCGGACTTTGGTTTTTACGCGGTCGGTGCAGCCGGTCTGCACCAGACCTTGTCGCAGTACGGCAACTACGACCCGGAGACGGCCGATTTCGTGGTGGTGGGCGAGGGCGAAGGTCTTGATTTCGATACGCTCACGATCGGCATCAATCTGATTCTCAAACAGGGGGCTCGCCTGGTATGCACCAACCCCGACCACAATGTCGATGCCTCGATCGATGGCATGCATCGGGTGTTGCCTGGCGGAGGTGCGCTGGTAGCCCCATTCGCCGTGGCCACCGGCCAGACACCGGTATTCATCGGCAAGCCGCATCCGCTGCTGTACGAGATGGCGATGCAGCGTCTGGGTGTCGCGGCGCCCGATTGCGTGATGGTGGGCGACCGGCCGGATACCGACATCGCCGGGGCAGCGGCCTTGCAGATGGCGACGGCGCTGGTCAGAACGGGGCGCTTCGGGCGCGGTGAGAAACTGCCGTCGGGGCTTGAGCCGGACTGGGATTGCGAGAGCCTGACGGCGCTGCTGGATCGTTGGCGAGACGCGTGCCCTGAAACCTTCGGCACAAAAACTAAAGCCGGCTGAAGCCGGCTTTACAGTGACCGCCACGGCAGTAGCGACCTGGGTCGTTCTTGTTGTTAAATCGGCACAATTTGTTATCGCTCTATACAAAGCAGGTAACGGGCCAATAGTAAAAAGA
>MWSD01000114.1_pt1 | contig 11736 bp, 10 predicted proteins | sample 1021921 | NCBI WGS metagenome assembly MWSD01 (sample SAMN06338133, study PRJNA374545) | mollusc metagenome | biome: marine bay; material: sediment; isolation source: gill 40 cm from animal B | host: Kuphus polythalamius | place: Philippines: Mindanao | collected 2011-09-12 | reverse complement strand
GTGATGATCCTCGCCACGACCGGAAGGCCGACGTGCACGAGAGAAACCGCCCTCGTGGAACTGACCGCCGCGGCCAAACAGGCTTTCGAAGAAATCGGAGAATGCCGCTTGATCGGCTTCGGTGTAGCCGCCGCCCGAGAATTCGAAGCCCGCATCCCATCCCGGCGGTGGCTTGAAGTCCTGCCCGGCACGCCAATCGCTGCCGAGTTGATCGTAGGCCGCTCGCTTTTCGGGGTCTTTGAGCACTTCGTAGGCTTCGCCGAGCTCTTTGAAGCGCTGCTCGGCGTCGGATTCTTTGCTGACATCCGGATGGTACTTGCGCGCCAGTTTGCGGTAGGCCCGCTTGATCTCGTCCTGGGTGGCATCGCGCGCCACCCCCATCACGGCGTAGTAATCTTTGTAATTCATGGATCAATGCCTTAAACATGCACAACATCCGGTCCACGAACCTGTATACGGCACGGCACCGCCGAAGCGGTGCCGGCAGATAGCCCGTCAGTGGCTAACCGAGATCTTGCGTGGTTGTACCTTCTCTTGCTTCGCAATGCGTACCTCGAGTACGCCGTTTGCGCTCTTGGCGTCGATACTCTCCGGATCAGCGGTGTCCGGCAGGCTGAAACGACGGTAGAAGCTTCCGTAGCTGCGCTCAACGCGCTTGTAACCTTCCTTCTCGTCTTTCTTCTCCGTTTCCTTTTCGCCTTTAATCGTCAGAACACCATTGTCCATGTGGACCTCGATATCTTTCGGGTCGACACCCGGGATATCGGCCACGATCACGAAGGCGTCTTTCTCTTCGCGAATATCGACCGCCGGCACCCAATCGCTGGTCGCGACATTGCTGCTTTCGCCGGTACGGTTGTCAAACGCACGCTCCATCTCGCGTCGCATCTGCTCGAGCATGCTCCAGGGTTCGTATCGTGTCAGGGTCATGACAGTCACCTCCTTTAGCTATACGCGCCATCACGGGGCCAAGCGGAAAACTCTGTAACACAGAGGCTCCCGAAGGCCGACGAAGGCGCTTACCAAGGGCTTGCTGCCCTACCTTACCTAATGGATAAATGGACCCGACGGACGAGTTTTTCAAGGCCCGGGGTTGCCGCAGATCAACGTCGCCGCGGGGCCCAAAGCGGCGTGGTTTTTGGCCGCAAGCCCGCTGGAAACGCCGCTCGTGGGATCGATGCCGGGTGAGCCGGCCAGCGGCTTGGTGCTGGTCGGAACAGTTCAACCCAAGCATTTCACCGCGTCTGTAAGACCTACTTAACGAGGGTGTAGCAAGGTGTGTATTCGCCTTCGAGCTTCATGCGCCGCTGCTCGACGAAACGCTGTAGCAGGCTGTCCATCGCGTCGACGATTTCGCGGTCGCCGTGAATCTCGAACGGCCCAAACTCTTCGACTGCGCGTATCCCGCTTTCTTTGACGTTGCCCGCAACAATTCCCGAGAACGCACGCCGCAGGTGCGCAGCCAGGCGGTGCGGTTCTTGTTCACGGCTCAGCGAGAGCGCCGCCATGGTTTCATGGGTCGGCTGAAACGGATGCTGAAACTCTTCCTCGATGAACAACTGCCAGTTGAAATAGAAGGCGTCGCGGCCATCGATGCGAAACTGTTTGACGGCGTTCATCCCGTTCTTCATCGCCTGTGCGACTGCCACCGGATCATCGACGACGATCTCGTAGTGGCGTTGGGCCGCCTCGCCGAGCGTCGCACCGATAAAACTGTCGACCGCGGCAAAGTAGTCCGCACTCTCGGCCGGACCGGTCAGGACCAACGGCACCGGATGCCCGTCGTTCTGCGGATGCATCAGGATACCGAGCAGGTATAGCAGTTCTTCCGTGGTGCCGACGCCGCCGGGGAAGATGATGATGCCGTGCCCCAATCGGACAAATGCCTCAAGGCGCTTTTCGATATCCGGCAGGATCACCAACTCGTTGACGATCGGGTTCGGCGGTTCGGAAGCAATGATGCCGGGTTCGGTCACGCCGAGGTATCGCCCGCCGCCGATGCGCTGTTTGGCATGGCCGATCGTCGCCCCCTTCATCGGCCCCTTCATCGCACCCGGTCCGCAGCCGGTGCAGACATCCATGCCACGCAGTCCGATCTGATAACCGACTTCCTTGGTGTACTCATACTCGATGCGCCCAATCGAGTGGCCGCCCCAGCAGACGACGACGTTCGGATCGATACCGGGTTGCAACAGCCGCGCGTTGCGCAAGATATGGAAGACGGCAGATGTAATGTGATCACTGCGCGTCAGGTCGATCGATGGATCGCCTTGGATCTCGTTGTGCGTATAGATGATGTCGCGCAGCACAGCGAACAGGTGCTCGCGGATGCCCTGGATCATCTTGCCGTCAACGAAGGCCGCGGCCGGCGCATTCTCAAGGCGCAGCTTGATGCCCTGGTTGCGCTGCATCAGGTTGATGCCGAAATCGCGATAGGTATCGAAGATGGCGCGCGCGTCGTCCGTCTGACTGCCGCTGTTCAACACCGCCAGCGCGCAACTGCGAAACAGGCGATAGAGCCCCGCCGCGCTGGAATCGAGCAACGTCTGAACCTCACGTTGCGACAATACCTCGAGGCTCCCTTCCGGACTGACCGAGGCGCTTAACTTCTTCAATATCGTTTCCTTTACATCTACGCTAGAGTTAGAAATACGTATCCGCATGCGAACGGCTCAAGAGATTCTGCCACGAAACACGTAACCTCGCTTCCAGGCGACAATGGCAAGTCGGCATCTTTCGATGATGCCAATTGAGGAACCCAACTGCGTACCGGCCGAAAACACCAAGTGTTAGACGAAACAGGAACAGTGTCTACATTTAGAATACGCGGAGTTGGGTCAAGTGGTTGTGCAGCGCAGTCTGGAACATTGCTAACTTAAGGGGCAGGTGTGGGATACATTCGTTGGTTGCTCGACGAGTTTCGAGACACCGAACCGGGCGATGAGAACGACGTTCGAGCCGCCGCAATCCATGAATTCGGCGTACGCGCCCGCTGGACCCCCCTGGCCTATCCGATCGTAGCCGCCTTCTATGTCGTGCCGAGTTGGGAAACGGTTTCGGCACACCCGATTCTGTGGGGCTCTTACCTGCTGCTTATCATCAGCGCGATCCTCAGGGCGATCTCCGGTCACCATTTGGCGAAAGATCCCGATCCGGTTCACAGCCCCTGGTTCGGGCGCCAGGTGATGCACACCTTGATCAATGCTGGCCTCTGGGGTGCGCTGTTCGCCCCGCTGACCTTCCTGCGCAATTACGACTACATCACGATTTTGGCACTCCTGGGCACCGTGGGCATCACCGGTGCGGCGATGGGGACGGTTGCCATATCGGTCCGCCTGTGGACCAGTTTCATGGTCGTACTCTGGACACCGATTCTGATCGCAACTGCCTTCGGCGTGTTTGCCGACGCACCTGGCGCCTGGCCGTTGTTGCTGTCTGCAGTTGCCTTCATCGCCTTCGCCGGCAGTATCGGCAAGAAGCTGTCGCAGCGTTACCTCGCAGGACTGCACACCCAGCAGTCGCTCGTAACCCGCACACGGCAATTGGCCGACACCCTGCACCTGCTCGAAGAGAAAGAAGAAGAAGTGCGCGCCCACCGCGACAATCTGCAAGATAAGGTCGATGAACAGACCGCCAGCCTGGTCAAGGCAACCCGGTTGGCCGAGTCGGCGAACCAGGCCAAGAGCGAGTTTCTGGCCAATATGTCGCACGAACTGCGCACACCGCTGCATGCGATCATCAGCTTCGCCGACCTCGGCACCAAGCGTGCCTTAACGTCCCCGGCCGAAAAACTGCACAGCTATTTTGGAAAGATTGCCACGTCGAGCAACACCCTGCTGGCACTGGTCAACGATTTGCTCGACCTGGCGAAACTCGAAGCCGGCCGGGTCGAAATCCATCGGCAGCCGGTCAAGATGGGCCTGCTCATCACCCAGGTACTTGCCGAGTTCGAGGCCATGATTGCGCAACGCAGACTCTCCTTCGATGTGCACGAGCAGGCCAAAAACGATTGTATCGACGGCGACTCGGAAAGGATCAAGCAGGTCGTGCGCAACCTGGTCAGCAACGCGGTCAAGTTCACGCCGGATGGCGGTCACGTCGAAATCGCCATCGCGTCAGCCGGCAATGACGTCGTGACGAGTGTGCTGGATAACGGAGTCGGTGTCCCCGACGAAGAGAAAGAGGCAATTTTCGACAAGTTCATTCAATCGAAGAAAACCAAGACCGGCGCCGGGGGTACCGGCCTGGGCCTGGCCATCAGCCGCGATATCGTGGCCCTGCACCAAGGACGGATCTGGGTGGAAGACGGCGACAACGGCGGTGCCAAGTTCTGTGTATCCATTCCCGCTTCGCAGCGCAGCGAACAGGCCGTCGCCTGATCGGCATCTCATTGGATGCATACCAGGCGCCCGGCACATGCGAAAGCCGCGGCATAACCGCGGCTTACAGCCCGCCTCTCAATAGGCCAGTGCATCCTCTTCGTAGTGCAGTCCCTTGTCGGCTGCCTGGCTGCGGATGGCATCGTAGAGTTTGCGATCGAGCGACTCGCTGGCACCGCCCTTCTCTTCGACCTTTTCCTCGAGATACGCCGAACGTTTGGCCGACAATGCCTCGATCTCTTTCTTCAGCTGCTGTCTGCGTTCCGCCTGTTTTTCGACAACCGCATGGCGCTCGTCCGCCGTCATGGACTGCAAGGGTGCCGGCAAGGCCTCGACCGGCAGCGCCCCCATATCCACTCGACCCGCCGCGACATCATCCACCAACTCGCTCTCGCCCAGCAGGTTGGCTTCACCGCTCTTGGTCGCGTTGAACGTGGCGCGCCGTGCACGCGAGCTCACCGACGCCGACTCATGCAGCTTGCGCGCAGCATCCTGCTTGGCCTGCCACTTTGCCTTTTCCTCGCGAGACCCGTAGTACATGCGCGTCTCGTCCAGTTCCGATGACAAAGCAGCAAGCCGCTCGTCAAATGGCGTTGCAATCGCCACCGCGTTGCCGGTCGCGTCTACCTGGGCGTAATTGCCTGCACCGGCCTGGGCGATCTGCAACCACGCAATACGGGTATCGGCCTGGTTGCCCGCCTGAATGGTGTTGATGACGATGCCCTTGCCTTTGGCCTGTGCCAAGGTCTGCGGATATTTCACATCGTCCTGGTAATCCATGTGCGGCGGCGCATCGCCGACCAGAAACACAACCTTATAGGCATTCTGATCGGTGCTCCACGAGATGCCGTTGACTGCATCGTACAGCGCCTGGTTGACGCTTTCCGGACCATCGCCGCCACCGGCCGCAGCGAAATCCATCAAGGTCGCGTACAGGCTGTCCAGATCGGTCGACAGGTCGTGCACCTGGGTAACGTAGGTGTCGCCGCGGTCACGGTAAGCCACCAGGCCGATACGGATCTCCGGCGCGGGTTCAGCCTGCGACATCGTCGTCGCGATCGACCAGATCTTTTCTTTGGCCGCCTCGATCAGCCCACCCATGCTGCCGGTGGTATCGAGCGCAAAAACAACGTCGATCTTCGGTCGTTGCGTCATCGGTGTCTGCTGACCGACAAGCTCGACAATCGGGGAAGTGTTTCCATGGTTGTTGACGACACCGTTCGTATCGCGCGGATAGGTCGCCACGACGGCCGCGGTAACCCCGAACAAAGCAATAGCTATCGCAAAAGTCTTCATAATTTTCTCCTTGCAATCAGCGGCCGCCGGAAAGCTTGGCGACGGCGGCTTCTGCGGCGCGATGCGCCTGTTGGAATCTGTCGGTGGTGGTGTTCTGCAGTCCGGCATCGCTCGTGCGCCGCCCGAACCGTTTAGGTATCAGGACAAACAACGCCTGTACCAGGAAGAAGCACCAGAAGGTCGCGAATGCACTGCCGGTCTCGAGCCACGCCCAGATGGCGGCCATCAAGCCGAAACCAACCAGGCCCAGGTCGGCCAGCGACGGTATAGCGGACGAATGGAAGTACAACGAGCGCACCAGCCAGATCATCAGCAGATGCCCGGCCAGGAACAGCGGTATGCCGCCTGCGGCCATCCAGATCAAGACCGTTCCGATCGACCAACTGACGAATGTGGTAACCCGCCCGACCCGCTCACGGCTGCGCGACAGCAGGTAGACGCTGTATGCCAGGCTCAACCCACTGATGACGAGCTTGAGCACGAAGCCGGCCGAGTAGACGGCGCCCAGCGATCCCGCTACGACGGCGCCGACCAGCGCCGCCCCAAACGCCACGCCGACCCCTTCGAGAAACGTTGGCTTTTTCATTGCGGCGCCCTCTTCTGACGTTCGCGCAACAGTTCGAGCTCGACATCTTCATCGGTGACGATGAACTGCGCAGCGGGCGCGCAATCCGCGTTGAATTCCGCCGCCTCGTCGTGCGCTTCGTGCTCGGCAAACAAGGCGGCTTTCTGCTGCATGCTTTCGAGACGTGACGCGTTCTCGCTGATGCGCGCCGCCAGCACCTGCGACCTGCTGCGCAGCTCGTCCCGCTTGCCCAACACAAACTTCAACAGCCGCTTGGACTCGAGCTTGCGCTTCAGCAGCCCCCTCACCAGGCTCTCGTTGCCCGAGACAAAGCACAGGTCGAGCTGTTCGTCGATGTCCGCCAAACGCTGCTGTGCTTCGGTCTCGCGCGTCGAAAGCTGTTTGATGTCAAGATCCAATCGCTGCGCCTGCTGCCGGTCAGCATCGAGCGCCTCGGCCATCTCGCGTACGGACTGCTTGAGCAAAACCTCCGGTTCTTCGATTCGGTCCAAAACCGCGTTGACGTCGGCCCTGAACAATCGGGAAACACGTGTAATCAATGCCATGTCGGTCTCCTTGGTCCATGTGTCACTGGGTACGCTGCCAGTCTAGAAACAGCCACGCACCGACCGTAGGCCCGGTTTGGTAAAAGGCGTCCGGCAGGGTTTACAAAGCGTTTACAATGCACCGGCGCCCCCACCGGTAGGCTTAGCGGGTAACATCTATACAGATCACGACTGCGGAAACGCCATCGCGGCAGAACGAACAGGCCAATGACGACGAAACAACGGATATTGATTGTCGAAGACGAAGGCGCCATACGTACGGGCCTGATCGATGTCTTCGTGTTTCACGGCTTCGAGGTGGATAGCGCCGAAGAGGGGCCCGAAGGACTACGCAAGGCGCTGACCGGCCGATTCGACTTGATCCTGCTGGATGTGATGTTGCCGGGCATGAACGGTTTCGATATCTGCAACCGTATCCGCGAGCAGGACAAAGAACAGCCGATCATCATGCTGACGGCGAAGACCAGCGACGAAGACATCATCCAGGGCCTGTCGCTGGGTGCAGACGACTATGTCGCCAAGCCGTTCTCGGTCGCGCAGTTGGTGCTGCGCGTACAAGCGGTGCTGCGTCGCGCCGGGGGCAGTGCCAACGATGATCACCAGATCCAGTTGGGTGACGAGCTGGCGATCGATATCCGCAATCTGAGCGCAACCGGCAACAAAGGCGATTGCAGCTTCACGCGGCGCGAGATGGAGATCCTGCAGTACCTGCACAGCAATCACGAACGCCCCGTCTCGCGCGAAGAATTGCTGAACAAGGTTTGGGGATACGCCAAGAACGCCGAGCTGGAAACGCGCACGGTCGACATTCATATCGCGAAGCTGAGACGCAAGATAGAACCGGAACCGCGAGACCCGCGCTATCTGATCACTGTCCGCGGTGCAGGATACCGTCTGTTGAGCAGCTAACCCCATGCACAGCAAACTCAACGGCCTCACCACGCGCCAGTTGCGCGGCTGGCTGCTGGCGTTTTTCATCGCCCTCGCGGCACCGACCGGGGTGCTGATCTACCAATCGTTCAGCCAGCTGAAATGGGAAGCCTTCCACCAACATCGCTTGATGGCCGAAGAATTGGCCGACCGAATCCGCAACAGGATATCGCTGGCGGTTGCGCAGGAGGAAGCACGCGGGTTTGCCGACTACAGTTTTCTGGTCGTCGCCGGCGATCCCGCGGCCAACTATGTCGAACGTTCGCCGCTGTCGGCATTTCCCGTCAGCAATACCCTTCCCGGAGTCATCGGCTACTTCCAGGTCGATTCGCAAGGTGTGCTGAGCACACCCTTGCTGCCACAGTCCGGCACCGATGCCGCAACGTTCGGCATCGGCAGTCGTGAACTGCAGCAACGCCAGGCGTTGGCCGGCAGTATCCGTCAGATTCTCAGCAGCAACCGGCTCGTGCGCAGCCCGGCTGCTGCAGACGATGCCGCAGGGGCCATTGCTGCGCTCGAAGACTTACCGGCAGAGTCAGTCGCACCCACTCGGCAAGCAGCGCCGCTCGACAATGCGATCAGCTCGTTCTCCAAACGCGAGGCCGAGATACCTGCACAGGCCGGCTTCGACCGCCTGAACAAGGCAGCGCCGGCGAGCAAGATCGTCAAGAAGCAAAAGAGCGCTACCACGCTGGGCAAGGTCGATGATCTGAGGCTGGAAAAGCGCTACGCGCAGGAGGCCGAGGAACAGAAGGCGGTCGAGGAAGACGCCGACGGGCGACGCAAGGACGATGCAGCCCGCGCGGCCCGACGCGAACTCAGTTCGATCGCTGAGATCCGCCAGGCCGAACCAATGCCACAGATGGCGGCCGACGAGATAGCGCCGCCGACCACCGGGATTCGCGTGCGAACCTTTGAAAGCGAGATCGATCCGCTGGAGTTCAGTCGGCTCGAAAGCGGACACTTCGTGCTGTTCCGCAAAGTCTGGCGCGATGAACAACGCTATATTCAAGGCGTTTTGATCGACCAGCAACCATTCCTGCGCGGCATGATCGAAAGCGTTTTCAACGAAACCGCGCTGGCCCAGGTCAGCGACCTGATCATCGCCTTTCAAGGCGAGGTCGTAGCCGACTTCGGCGCACAGCCGACACCGGCTGCCATGCGAAGCGACGAGCTGCGCGGCGCCTTGCTGCTACAGACGCAATTGAACGCACCGATGGGCGACCTGCATCTCATCTTCAGTCTCAACCGGCTGCCCGCAGGGGCCGAGGCGCCACTGATCACCTGGGTCGCCGTGATCCTGACGCTGGTATTGATCGGCGGGTTCGTTTTCATGTACCGGCTGGGGGTCGGCCAGATTCGCCTCGCCCGCCAGCAACAGGATTTCGTCTCGGCGGTCAGCCACGAGTTGAAAACGCCGCTGACCTCCATTCGAATGTATGGCGAGATGCTGCGCGAAGGCTGGGCCAGCGAAGAGAAGAAGCGCGAGTACTACGACTATATCCACAACGAAAGCGAACGCCTGTCGAGACTCATCAACAATGTTTTGCAACTGGCGCGCATGACCCGCAACGATCTCCAGATCCAATCCTCTCCTGTCTCCGTCGCCGAACTCATCGACATGCTGCGTTCCAAAGTCGCATCGCAGGTAGAACAGGCAGGCTATACGCTCACTGTTGATTGCCCCGAAGACGTCGCATCGAGAGCGATCGATATCGACAAGGATTATTTCACTCAGATCGTGATCAACCTGGTCGACAACGCCGTCAAGTTCTCAGCCAAGTCTGAAAAACGCGCCATCGATATCGGTTGTCGCCGCCTGCAGGATGGAGCGATAGGTTTCACCATCAGAGACTATGGCCCGGGTATCGCCAAAGACCAAATGAAAAAGATCTTCCGCCTTTTCTATCGCAGCGAGAACGAGTTAACGCGCGAAACCGTGGGGACAGGCATTGGCCTGGCGTTGGTCAATCAACTCACTACGGCAATGAACGGCAAGGTCGATGTAGTCAATGTCGACCCGGGCGCCGAGTTTCGCATCACGTTTCCATCGGCAGGCTGAGGCGTTGCAGCAGTGCCCGACCATCCGATGCCGGCGTTGATCAGTCGCGCCATCCGTTCACTCAACGTTTGACGCCGAAGAACCCTACCTGGTAACCGGCATCGCGCAGCATGGTCGTGATCTTGCTGCTCAGGCTCGCCAGAGCCAGCAGGTTGAGCAGCGGGATGAACATCATGATCACGTACAACACCTTGACGAAGATGTTCCAATCCACGCCCATCAGGGCGCGTACCGTTCCGATCAATGCCAGAACCAAAGACAGCAGCCCCGTCCAGGTGCCGATGTTGCCGAGATAGTTCGCGATGACAAAAGACGACAGGTACAGTGCGATCGCAAAAATGATCAGGCGTTGGCCGATGGCCAGGTGACGATAGACGTCGTCCGGCAAGCGATCGTCATCGATCACATCGGATTGCGGTGCTTTGTAAGGGTTCTCTTCCATGATGTCTCCGAAATCGCGGTGCCGATGCGGGTCTGGGTCGATCTGCCTCGCGCTCGGCTGCAACCAGACATCGGCCGGCCGGCCCCACCCTTGAGAAACCCCGGCATTCGCCCACGACTTGACGCCTGAACGATTCGGATTACCCCGGAACACGGCTGCCACCATTGCGCCGGCACTCACCACCTGTCATCAAAAAATGTTAGCTTAGCGCCTTCGTTCAGCGACCACGGAGTGCGGCATGCCCACCTTGTACGATAGCTTCGATTTGAGCGGTATCCACCTGGACAACCGCCTGGTCATGGCACCGTTGACGCGCAACCGTGCAACGCCCGGCAACAAGCCCAATGCGCTGACCGTCGAATACTACCGTCAACGCGCCACGGCCGGCCTGATCATCACCGAGGCGACGCAAATCAGCCCGATGGGCCAAGGCTACATCGACACACCCGGTATCTATAGCGCCGATCAGATCGAGGCCTGGGGCAGCGTCAGTGACGCCGTTCACGCGGCCGGGGGCAAGCTGTTCATGCAGCTCTGGCACGTGGGTCGCATTTCACACACTTCCCTGCTGCCCGACGGTGCCTCGCCCGTCTCGTCGACCGATCGCAAGCCGAACGCAATGACCTTCGCTGCCGAGGGGTTTGTCGAGGTCTCCGCACCACGCGCCCTGCGCGACGACGAGATTCCGGGATTGATCGATGACTACCGCAAGGCGGCGCGCAACGCGATCGATGCCGGCTGTGACGGCGTCGAGATACATTCCGCCAACAACTATCTGCTCGAACAGTTCTTGCGCGACAGCGTCAACGATCGATCCGGACCCTACGGCGGCAGCATCGAGAACCGCACGCGCGAGATCATGCAGACGGTCTGTCGTGAGGTCGGCGCCAACCGTGTCGGCATTCGTCTGAGCCCGATGACCACGTTCAACGACACACCACGCGATAGCGATCCACAGGCGCTCTATACGCACCTTGTCGAGCAGCTCAAACCGCTGGGCATCGCCTTTGTTCACGTCGTCGAAGGCGAAACCGGCGGCGCGCGCGAGCCTGAAGACGCCGCGCAACCTTTCGACTACAACGCCCTCAAGGCCGCTTTCGGCGGCTGCTGGATGGTCAACAACGGGTATTCGAAAGAAATGGCCGAATCGGCGATTGCCCAGGGTTCTGCCGATTTGATCGCTATCGGTCGACCGTTCATCAGCAACCCGGATCTGGTACGTCGCTTTAAGGAGGGTGCTGAACTGAACGAGCTGCAAGAAGATAAACTGTACGGCGGTGGCGCGGCCGGCTACACGGACTACCCCACCCTGTAAGTACTGCTATACGGTTGAGCCGGAGCGAGCCACCGGGCCAAGCGGTGAGCGGTTGGTTCGTATTTGCCCGGCGTCAGATATTGCAGCGGCAGTTGGCGCTGACGAACTGTTTGAATGCAGCCATATCGGATTCATCTTCGAACGCACGCTTGGGGACCAACAGGGCGATCGAATTGTCCAC
>MWSD01000189.1_pt1 | contig 11808 bp, 10 predicted proteins | sample 1021921 | NCBI WGS metagenome assembly MWSD01 (sample SAMN06338133, study PRJNA374545) | mollusc metagenome | biome: marine bay; material: sediment; isolation source: gill 40 cm from animal B | host: Kuphus polythalamius | place: Philippines: Mindanao | collected 2011-09-12 | reverse complement strand
CAGATTGTGCAGTAGCCATGCTTTTTCACATTGGCGTCGACTTTCGCCAGGAACTTGTCCTTGTCGAATTCGACTTCGGGGAACAGCGTGACCACGGGAATGCCCTCGTCTTCAACCAGAGCACCCGCGGCGGCGATCCAGCCGGCGTGACGACCCATGACCTCGATGACGAAGATCTTGGTCGAGGTGGCCGCCATCGAACGCACGTCGTAGCTGGCCTCCAGCGTCGATACCGCGATGTACTTGGCGACCGAACCGAAGCCCGGGCAGTTGTCGGTGATCGGCAGATCATTGTCGACCGTCTTCGGCACGTGGATCGCCTGCACCGGGTAGCCCATCTTCTCGGACAGCTGCGAGACCTTGTAGCAGGTATCTGCCGAGTCACCGCCGCCGTTGTAGAAGAAGTAGCCGATGTTGTGCGCCTTGAAGATCTCGATCAGGCGTTCGTATTCGCGCTTGTTGTCTTCCAGGCTCTTGAGCTTGAAGCGACAAGAGCCGAAGCCGCCTGACGGGGTGTGTTTGAGGGCTGCGATCGCCTCGGCGGATTCCTGGCTGGTATCGATCAGGTCTTCGGTGAGTGCGCCGATGATGCCGTTGCGGCCGGCATACACATTGGCGATCTTGTCCGGGTGGGCGCGGGCGGTCTCGATAACGCCACAGGCCGAGGCATTGATAACGGCGGTGACCCCGCCGGACTGTGCGTAAAAGGCGTTTTTCGCCGTCATTTATGTTCCCTCTGGTCGGTTGTTTGTTTTGAAGAATCTGCCGTGAATCCAGTTGCTTAGCGACGCTTGGCGTCAATGTCGCCACGCTCTCGGGCGAGGTGGTCGGCCTGCGCCTGGAGCAGCGAAACGGCGCACTCGGTCAGGTCGTCATACTCGTGGACCCCGGTGCCGTATTGTTGATATCCGCGGTAGAAGAACTGGCAACGATATCGTCTTTCGCCGCTCTTAAAGATGACGAAATGGCAATTTTCGGCCTCCCACACGAATACGGGGCACGAGGTGAGCTCGCGGTCGGCGGGATTCAGGCGGATTTCGGCGTCTGCGTATTGCAGATCGATGTCGCGCCCGTAGCGTTCTTTGAGGGTGGTCTTGACGATCCACTCCTCGGTCTCGGTGATATCTGGAATTGTGCTCATGGCGTTTACCCGTGTCCGGGTACCGCGACCTGGTCGGAATAGACAGCGCGGCTCAAAGCCCGGTTTTAGAAAAAACCAAGCTAATATACTCGTTTATTTCAGTTAATCGCCTAAAATCTTTAGAAAATCAGGCGCTTCGTTGACAGGTAATTTAATGTGCGATTAGCTTAGACAACGCGGCACAACGCAGCCAATGCAAAACACGCATGCCCCCATAGGAAAATCCTAATTTCCTTATATGACAAATAGTTGGAAAACTTGCCGCCGACACCCGCAGAGTGCAGGCAGCGACGCGCCAAACAAAACAATAAAGGCCACTGAGGAGCCATAATGAGGATCGTTCTTTTAGGTCCCCCTGGATCGGGGAAATCCGAACTCTCCCAACAGATTTCAGAACACTACGGCATGCCGATCATCACCGTCTCCAGCGTGATGCAGCGTGCCGCCTCGGAATCCTCAGAGCTTGGCCGGCTGGCCAAAGAAGCGATGGATATGTCGCGGGTATCCGACGAGCTGCTGCTGGCGCTCCTGCGGATCCAGATCCCGCAGATGGACCTCAGCAAGGGATTCGTACTGGTCGACCTTCCGAAAAACGCCGGCCAGGCCGACGTGCTCGACAGCGTGCTCAGCGACCTGGGCGCCGATATCGAGCTGGTGCTCAATCTCGAAGTCGACCCGGACGAGCTGATGGAGCGGCTGGTGGGCCGGATCACCTGCGACAACTGCGGTGCCCAGTACAACACCTACGTCAATCCGCCGATGGTCGAAGGCGTATGTGACGCCTGCGGCGCCCGTGTCGTGCGCCGGCCGGATGATTACGAAGAAACGATCAGCAACCGTCTGCGCGTTTACGAGAACCAGATGGGGCCGCTGCTGCAGTACTACCAGCTGAGCGACAAGCTCAAGCGCATCGACGCTGATGACGGCGGCGAAAAGGTCTGGAAAGCAGTGGGTGCGATTATCAAGGCCATGCCGCCGAGCGTACCGCCGGCATCAGCCGCCGAGGAAGCACCGGCGGAGCCGCCGGCTGCCGCGGAAAAGCCCGCCGGCGAGCGAAAAGGCGGCAAAGCCAAGGCGAAGGCCAAGGCAGCGGACAGCGGCACCAAATCCAAGTCGACGAAGAAGGCTGCGACGGCCAAGGGCAAGACTGAAAAGCAAGCGAATAAGGCAGAGCAAAAGCCTGAAGCGAAGCCGGTTGCCAAGAAGAAAGCGGCATCGACGAAAGCGGCCGAACCTGCATCAGCCAAGACCGGCAAAGCGGCAGGCAAGAAAGCCGCGGCCAAGAAGACGGCATCCAAACCGGCGAAGAAAGCAGTCGCCAAGAAGGTTGCGAAGAAGAAGGCCGCCGCCAAGCCGGCCAAAAAGGTTGCGGCCAAGAAGGCCACGGCAACGAAGGTGACTGCCAAGAAGGCAGCGGCGAAGAAGGTTGCTGCCAAGAAGAAGGTCGTCGCCAAGAAATCGGCTGCGAAGAAAGTCGCAACCAAGAAGAAAGTCGTGAAGAAGGCCGCCGTGAAGAAAGCCGCAGCCAAGAAGGCCGTGGCAAAGAAAACGGTGGCGAAGAAAGCGGCAGCCAAAAAAGCTGTAGCGAAGAAGGTGGTGAAAAAAGCCGCCTCCAAGAAGGCTGCAGCCAAGAAAAAAGCGGCGAAAAAGCCGGCCAAGAAGAAATCCGGCCGGCGGTGATTGCCGATATGGCGGGCTGGCGCCGGCCGTTGAGGCGGATCGCTGTCGATGTCAGGCCGGTGGCGGCGGGTTCAGCGGAACGTCCGCCGGGGCTGCTGCAATATCAATCCAACGACGGTCCGAGCTGAAACTCGACGGCCTCGAAGCCGTGGTCTTCGAGCATCGCCAAAACATCTTCCCAGGTGTAACCGGGATTCTGTTCTTCCACTTCGGCGATCAGCCCCGTGACCTTGCGATAGACCTCCTGCCCTTGATAGTCCGGCGGAATCTTCACCAGCCGGATATGCGACTTGTTGCTTGCGGGCAGGATCATCAGGTCAGAACTCGACATCTGTACAACCTCAGTGGCTTTTTTTGCCGATCAGTTCGATGGGGTAACCGTCCGGGTCTTCTACGAATGCGATGATCGTCGTACCGGCGTTCATCGGGCCGGCGTCGCGCAGGATCTTGCCGCCGCGCGTCCGAATATCGTCGGTCGCCTTGTATACATCGTCGACCTCGATCGCGATGTGCCCATAGGCGCTGCCCATCTCGTAGGTGTCGACGCCCCAGTTGTAGGTGAGCTCGATCACCGTGTTGTCCGACTCGTCGCCATAGCCGATGAATGCCAACGTGAACTCGCCATCCGGGTAGTCTTTTTGACGCAGCAGGCGCATGCCCAACACCTGCGTGTAGAAATCGATCGACCGCTGCAGGTCGCCGGTACGTAGCATCGTGTGCAGGATACGCATCAGAGGAGTCCTCCGTTCAGTTTGTACGGCTGCGTGGCGACGGTTTCAGTCGCCACCGACCATCATTCGCTCGATCAGCCACGAGCCGGTATCGATGCTGCCCGGTATATCGTTGTCGTTGCCGACGGCGACCAGCTGACGAAACATGTCTTTCAGGTTGCCGGCAATCGTGATCTCTTCGACCGGGTATTGGATCTCGCCGTTCTCCACCCAGAAGCCTGCCGCGCCCCGCGAATAGTCGCCGGTTACCATGTTCGACCCTTGGCCCATCAGCTCGGTGACGACCACGCCGTGGTCCATCTCGCGCACCAGTTGGTCGAAAGACTGGCCGGTGCTGCTGATGCTGGCATTGCGCACGCCGCCTGCGCTGGCAGTACTTTGCAGCCCGAGTTTGCGTGCCGAGTAGCTGTCGAGCAGGTAACCCTGCAGCACGCCGTCGCTGATCAGTTCGCGGTACTGGGTGGCAACGCCTTCGTTATCGAATGGCGCACTCGCCGGACCGCGTGGCAGCAGCGGGTTCTCGCTGATCTTTACCCAATCGGGAAACAACTGCGTGCCGACCTGGTCGAGCAGAAACGTCGATTTGCGATACACCGCGTGGCCGCGGATCGCGCCGAACAGGCTGCGTAGCAGGCTGGGCGCGGTCTCGGCACGAAACAGCACCGGGCATTCGCGGGTGCTCAAGTGCCTGGCGCCGAGGCGTGCCAGCGAACGTTCGGCCGCCTTGCGACCAATCGCGATCGGATCGCCGAGTTCGCTGGCGACGCGACCGCTGTCGTACCAGTAGTCGCGCTCCATGTCGTCGCCTTCCTGGGCGATCACGGCGCAACTCACGCTGTGGCGCGAGGTGGGGTAGCCGCCGACGAAGCCGTGGCTGTTGCCGTACACGAACGCCGAGCGCTGGGTATACACGGTTGCGCCTTCGGAGTTGGTTATCCGTGCGTCGAATCCGCGCGCTGCATCTTCACAGCGTTTGCCGATATCGGCGGCCTGGTCGGCGTTGATATCCCACGGATGGAACAGGTCGAGATCCGGGACGTCGCGTGCCATCAGTTCCGGATCGGCCAGGCCGGCGGCCGGGTCTTCCGAAGTGTACTTGGCGATACGGCAGGCCGCGGCGACGCTTTCGCGTATCGCCTCGGGACGCAGGTCCGTCGTGTTGGCCGAACCCTTACGCTGGCCGAAGTAGACGGTGATACCCAGGCCGTTGTCGCTGTTGTGTTCGATGGTCTCCGTCTCGCCGAGGCGCACGGTCACCGACAGCCCGGTCTGCGCCGAGACGCCGGCTTCGGCTGCGTCGGCGCCCTGGGTGCGGGCCTCTTGCAGCAAGTCGGCGACGACCTGCTGCAGGTGTTCTATCTGTTGTGAATCTGTCATTACGTCCCTGGGGTCAGGCGGCGGTGCCGCCGACGGTAAGCTGATCGATCTTGAGGGTGGGCTGGCCGACGCCGACCGGCACGCTCTGGCCCTCTTTGCCGCAGGTGCCGACACCGGTGTCGAGTTCGAGGTCGTCGCCGACCATGCTGATGCGGGTCATGACCTCCGGCCCGTTGCCGATCAGGGTGGCGCCTTTGACCGGGTGCGTGATTTTGCCGTTTTCAATCATGTAGGCCTCGTTGGCCGAAAACACGAACTTGCCCGAGGTGATGTCGACCTGGCCGCCGCCGAAGTTCACGGCATAGATGCCGCGGTCCACCGAGGCGATGATCTCTTCGGGCTTGTGTTCGCCGGGCAGCATGTAGGTGTTGGTCATGCGCGGCATCGGCAGATGGGCGTATGACTCGCGGCGCCCGTTGCCGGTGGGCGCGACGCCCATCAGGCGGGCATTCATTTTGTCTTGCATGTAGCCTTTCAAGATCCCTTTTTCGATCAGCACGTTGTTGCCGGAGGCGGTGCCTTCGTCGTCGATCGTCAGCGAGCCGCGCCGGCCGGGCAGGGTGCCGTCGTCGACCACCGTGCACAGCGGTGAGGCGACCTGTTCACCGATGCGCCCGGAGAACGCCGAGGTGCCCTTGCGGTTGAAGTCGCCTTCGAGGCCGTGGCCCACCGCCTCGTGCAGCAGCACCCCGGGCCAGCCGGGGCCGAGCACCACCGGTAGCATGCCGGCGGGGGCGGCGACCGCCTCGAGATTGACCAGTGCCTGGCGTACCGCCTCGCGGGCGAAGCCCAGTCCACGATCGTCCTGCAGGAAATAATCCAGGCCCTGGCGTGCACCACCGCCGGCGCTGCCCTGTTCGCGCCGGCCCTGATGCTCGGCGATCACCTGAACATTCATGCGTACCAGCGGGCGGACGTCGGCATGGATCTGTCCACCGTTGTCCATGACCAGCACGATATCGTGCGCCGCGACGAGGCTGACGATGACCTGCTGTACCCGCGGGTCGGCGGCGCGTGCCGCCGCGTCTGCACGCCGCATCAGGTCGAGTTTCTCCGCCTCACTGAGCGTTTCCAGCGGGTTGATCGGGGCGTATAGGGCGGGCACCTGGGACGATGCCGAGACGGCTTGGCTACCGTGTTGCCCCGCCTGTGCGATTGCCCGCGCGGCGCCGGCCGCTTCGAGCAGGCGTGATAGTTCGAGACTGTCGGTATAGGCGAACCGGTCTTGTCACCGCTGATCGCACGCAGCCCGGCGCCCTGTTCGATGCTGTGGCTGCCTTCCTTGATGATGCCGTCTTCGAGCACCCAGGATTCCAGCCGGCCGTATTGAAAATAGATGTCCGCCGCATCGACCTGTCGGCTCAGCAGGCGGTCCATGACCTTTTCCAGCTGGTTGTCGCTCAGCCCGGGCAGGTCCAGCAGGGTCTGGCGGGCAATGGTCAGACTTTGAGACATAGTTGATAGCTCTCTCTAGCGTGACGACAGGCCACAAGGGCCTCGCTGTCAGCGGCAATGCAGGCGACGATGATCGAGGCAGGGGAAGTTGCGTCGCGTCGTGTGTTGAAAGTCGGGATCGATGTGCGCGGCCACGAAGCCACTGCCGCGTTCGCGCTCGGCGAGCTTGGTTCCCCAGGGGTCGACGATCATGCTGTGGCCGTAGGTTTCGCGACCGCCGACATGAAAGCCTCCCTGCGCTGCCGCAATCACGTACGACAGGTTTTCGATCGCACGTGCGCGTACCAGGATTTCCCAGTGCGCGCGGCCGGTGATGGCGGTGAAGGCCGCCGGCAGTGCGATTACCTCGACGCCACGGTCGACCATCGCGCGGTAGATCTCGGGAAAGCGCAGGTCGTAGCAGACCGACACCCCTAATCGTCCTACCGGGCTATCGAGTACCACAACCCGGTCACCCGGTTCGATACTCTCGGATTCGACGAACTGCTCGTCGCTCTCGATCAGGTTGACGTCGAACAGGTGCTGCTTGTCGTAGCGCGCGACCTGCTTGCCCCGGTCGTCGTAGACGGTACAGGCGGCGCGCCACTTGGCGGCGTCGTCAGCCTCGATCGGGATGGTGCCGCCGACGATCCAGATGCCGAGCCGCTTGGCCAATTGCGACAGGAAGGACTGCAACGGGCCGTCGCCGGGTTCCTCGCGTAGCGCGTTGGCATCACTGCAGGCGTTGCCCATGAAGGCGAAATTCTCGGGCAGCACGATCATGGCTGCGCCTTCCTTGACGGCCTGTTCGGCCAGCCGCTGCGTTTCCAGCAGGTTGGCGCTCACATTGCTGCCTGACGCCAGCTGGATAGCGGCCACTTTTTTCTGCGATTTGCTCATCTGGGGTGCTTAACTGCTGTCCTTGTTACGAACTCTACTGCCTGACGCGCCGAGCGCAAAGGTTTGTTGCGCCAAGAAACCGGGTGAGTCTGGATGGTAATTGCCCAAGACAGATCAATCCGGGGTGCCGGGTATGTCCGCGCCGTGCGGATCGCCTTTCTTCAGCAGACGCATCAATCCATTGCTGCCAGTGTCGTCGTCCGACGACGAGGCAGGCTCTTGCGGCTGCGTGCTGGGCACGCCCGCCGACGGTGGCTCGAAGGCCTCGGTAGGATCTTGCGGCAGGGTCTGGCCGGGCAGCGGTGCATCCGGGTCGGGCGGTTGTGCCGTTTGTTCCTTCGAGTCGCCGCCGGGACCGAGGATTTTCGACAGCGTGCCCCCGGTATCGAGCTGAGTGATCTCGGGTGAATCCCACGATCCGCTCAGGCTGTACTCGAAACGGTTGATCTTCTCCCCGCTGGTGACCAGTTTCTGGGCGACGTACACGGCAATCCCGGCGACCGGTCCACCGGCGATCGTGCCGGCGATCGGCAGGGTCGCATCCAGGTTCGGGACGACGGTGACGTGTTGGTCGAGGGTGCGGTCCACGAGATCGGCCGTGCCTTTGAGATCGATGCTGCCGGTCGGCCCGAGTACGCTCAGGTCCTCGGTTTTGGCGACCCCGTCGGCGATCCTGAAGTGCCCCTTGATGCTGTCGAAACTGTAGCCCTTCTTGTAGAAGTCGCTGAAGTCGAGGCGTAGTCGTCGGGTCAGTGCGTTCAGGTTCAACAGGCCGACCACCCGGGTTACGCCGGGGTCGAGTTCGGCGAGCCTTCCGCGGCCGACATCGAGATTGAAATGACCGTCGAGCGTGGCGCGGTGAACCTGCGCCGGGTTGCCCGGCCACTGGCCGAAGAACTCGATATCGGTCTTCGCTTCTTCGACCTGGCGCGAATAGCCGAGCGCAACCAGGAAGTCGCCGATCGCCTTGCTGTGCGCGTGTCCGCCCAGCTGGCTGACGAAGCCATCGCCTTCTCGCGACCAATGTCCTGCGCTCTGCAGTTCCAATTGCCCGCCGCTCAGGTCCAGGCGCGTGATCTGCATGCCGCTGCCGCTGGGCTGTGCATCGAGGCGCAGCTGTCCGAGTTCAGCCTGATTGATCTTGAAGTCGACGATGCTTAGCACCAATCCCGGCAGCGACAAGGGGTCGGGTCCGGTAGCGGGGTCCGGTGGTGCGGCAACCTCTTCTTCAACTCCATCGACCGGTATGTCGAGATGCAGCCGCTGCAGTTCGATCTGCACCGGGATGCTGTCGATCGCATCGGCAACCACGAACGTCCCGGCCAACGAGTCGGCGTCGACGATGCCGCGCCACTGTCGGTCGCTGTGCGTGGTGTTGAGGTGGGCATCCTTGATACTGAATTCGTCGACCAATACCCGGTCGAAACGCAGGTCGACGGTCAGCGGGGGCGTATCCGCAGCGTTTTTTGTGGCTACGGCGCCCAGCGCGTCGGCCCATGCGAGTACGTCAAGCACCTTCATGTGCCCGCCGATGCGCACGCCCGGGCCGCGTTGCAGTACCGCTTCGTCGCCGCCCAGTAAGACGTCGACCTGCCGGCCATCGAGGCCGAACTCGGCATCCACCAGGTCGGCGTAGCGCGCATGGCCGGTGCGATCCTTGCCGCTCAGCGGGATGGTGACGCTAAACGAGCGCTTCTCGGGCGGTGCCTTGCCAAAGGGTGTCGGCAACGCCACTGCGATACCCTCGAGCTGGCTGGCGACAGTCAACCGGGCGGCTTTGTTGTCGCCTGCGCTGCTCGGTGGAATATCGATGTCAACGGCGAAGTCGGCCTTGCCTTTGATTAGCGGTATATCGAGTGCGGGCAGCTGGCGGTGGATGTCGGCAAGATCAAACGTGCCGCTCGAACTGATGCGAGTCGTTCCGTCTTTGGCCGGGGCCAGGTCGACTCGGATGGGCGAGCCCAGCGCGCGCGCCTTGATGCCCTTGGCGCGCAGGCCGTCGAGCGTGAAATCGAGCGTACCGTCGATCTGGGTGATGTCGAGCTGCCAGTCGGGCAACGACAGCGTGCTGCCGTTGAGCCGCAATTTGCCGTCGAGCGCATAGTCTCCCCGGCCGCTCACCAGCGGTATCGTGAAATCGAGCGACAGATCCGAATCGCCCTGCGCCTGCAATGCGTCGGCGAACTGACCAAAACGATCGCGCAGGCCTTCGTCGCGCAATAGTTGCAGCGGGTCTTTCAACGGGCCGACCAGGCGACCGCTGATCTCGATCGGCGAGGTCGGCTCCAGGCTGGCGACGTGGGCATGTGCCTCGACGACCTTGCTGTTATACAGCGTGGCGGAGCGCGTCACGATGTCGAGATGGTTGCCGAAGAACTTCACGTAGGCATCGATGTTTTCCAGGTGCGGCCAACCTTCGCGGTAGGCGAGCACCACGTCGCGGGTGTCGTACACGACCTCGAACACGCCGTTGCCGGACTTTTCGAACGCGAACGAATCGGCCGGGCCGTAGACCAGCGCCGATCCGGAGACCACCTTGCCCGAAATGACCGACTTGTCGAGCCACGCCACCAGTTCGTCGCCCATGATGGCCGCTGGGTAATACAGCGAGGCATAGGCGGCATCGCCGTCGGCGAAGTCCGACTGCACATCGACGAACAGGGGTTTGCCGGGTTCCTGCACCAGTGCCAGGCGGGTGTTGCTCTTGATGTGCGGCGTATTCGCGACCAGCTTGTCGCTCGATAGCCGCCAGCCCAGTGCGTGTTGCTCGAAGTCGAGCTGCCCGGCGAGCCGATCGAACGGCAGCGGATTGCGGAACAGGTCGGTGAACAGGATTTTGGCATCGCTGCTGTCGAGCGTTAACTGCACGTGATCTTGTTGGCCGTGCAGCGTGCCGCTGATGTTCTCGGCCAGTAGGCGACATTTGCAGACCGCTGAAAGCGGCCGTGCCGCGCCAGTCGAACTGTTGGTCGCCGATGTTGGCCGCCATGCGCAGCTTGCGAATCTCGCCGCCGGGCTGCAGCTGATCGAAGGTCTCACCCAACGCCGCCCAGGGCACCCGCACTTGCAGCATGCGCACGACATCATCAATGCGCAGATAGTCGGCGGCCGCCGCGATCTGCAACGTGCCGTCATCGGTATCCGCCAATGACAGGGCCAGGTTGGTTGCCGGCCAGGCGTGGTCCTCCATCTGCAATTCGAGGTTGCGCACGCCGACCCGCAGTCTGTCGTCCTCGTGATTGACGGTGAACTGCGCGCTCGCGGCTGGGATCGCCAGCGCTTTCGAGTGTTCGCTGCGCGGGCTCAGGTCGAGGTCGCGGATGCGCAAGTCGCCCTGTACCGCGACCGGGAAGGCGTCGCGCCATTCGCTCCAGGCCGTGAGGTTGAGTTGCAGGCTGCTCAGGCCGAAGCTTTCCGGGATGTAGCCGGAAAGGATATTGGCCACATCCAGGTTTTCGACGTGGAGGTAGGCGTCGCCATTCCACGCCGTGGTCGCCAGCAGGCCATCAAGTCGCGCGCCCATTTCGGCCCGGCCGACCTCGGTTTCGAGATGCGCATGCAGCGCCAGTTCGCTGCCGTCGCGATCGAGGATCACGGCGACGTTGTCGAGCGTCATGGGTGCGCGCCCGGCCTTGCGGTCGATCCAGACGACGCGGGTGTTCACCAGGTTGACGTGATTCGGTAGTGCGATCTGTTCACTGGCCGTGTCATCCGTGTTGAGGATGCCGATGCCCTCGAGATGCAGTTGCCCGGATTCTTCGCGCACCAGGGTGAGTTGCATGCCATCGACCGTCACTCGTAGCGCATCCAGCAGCGAGCCGCCCAGGAGTTCGCCGGCGGCAAAACTCACCGACACGCTGTTGACGTCGATCGCGTCGGGTTCGGCGCCGACCGTGACGTCGTGCAATTCGATCAGCGGACTTAGGCCATACCAGCGCGACGACATGTCGCCGATCGTGATCGGTGTATTGAGTTCACTGCTGAGATAGGAAGCCAGATCGTCGCGATGGTCGGCGATGAACGGTGCAGCGACGCGCACCGTGATGGCGAGGATCGCCCACAGGATCACCAATCCGGCCAGCAGATTTCTGACGATACGCAATCTGGTTCCTTAACGTCCCGGTCGCCGTGCTGCGTCAATCAAATCAGTACGACGTCGTATTGTTCCTGGTTGTACAGTGCTTCGGCCTGCAGTTTGATGGGTCGGCCGATGAACTGTTCCAGCTCCGCGAGGTTCTGCGATTCTTCGTCCAGCAGGCGGTCGACGACCTCCTGCGACGCGAGAACCAGCAATTGTTCCACGTCGAACTGACGCCATTCGCGGAGTATGTCGCGGAATATGTCGAAACAGGTTGTCTCGGCGGTTTTCAACGTGCCGCGACCACCACAGGTAGGACAGCTCTCGCACAGCACATGTTCCAACGACTCGCGCGTGCGCTTGCGGGTCATCTCGACCAGGCCGAGCGATGAGACCTCTGAGATATGCGTCTTGGCATGATCGCGCGCGAGGCAGCGTTCGAGTGCGCGCATCACCTGGCGCTTGTG
>MWSD01000130.1_pt1 | contig 12038 bp, 13 predicted proteins | sample 1021921 | NCBI WGS metagenome assembly MWSD01 (sample SAMN06338133, study PRJNA374545) | mollusc metagenome | biome: marine bay; material: sediment; isolation source: gill 40 cm from animal B | host: Kuphus polythalamius | place: Philippines: Mindanao | collected 2011-09-12 | reverse complement strand
GATCCCGAGCAATGGTGGTTGTTGGCCTCGGATGCGGGCTACGGTTTCCGTGTGCAGGCGAAAGACCTGCTGGCGAACAAGAAGGCGGGCAAGGCGGTGTTGACCCTGCCTGCCGGCGCCAAGGTGTTGAAGCCGTCAATCGTCAACGATGCGGAGACCGATCGGCTGGTTGCAGTCACGACCGAAGGGCGCATGTTGGTGATCCCGGCAAACGACCTGCCGGAGCTGTCGCGCGGCAAGGGCAACAAGATCATCGGCGTGCCGCCCAAGTCGGTGGCCGACCGGAGCGAGTATGTGGTCGACATTCTCGCGGTACCCGAGGGCGGCAAGGTCAAGCTCAATTCCGGCAAGCGCTACCTGAACCTGCGCGGTGCCGATCTGAATGCCTACGAAGGCGAGCGTGGCCGCCGTGGCAACAAGCTGCCGCGCGGGTTCCAGAAGGTCGACAGCATCGAACCGGACGAATGATGATCGTCGTTCGCAGTGCGAGCAATACTTATACAGGAGTCCAGGCATGAAGCTTAATCAGGCAGTTCGCATGCTCGGCAGCGCCGTCGCATTGAGTGGCATTGCGTTGCTGGCCGGTTGTTCGGATCGCGAGGATCCGCGTATCACCCTGTGTAAGAACCTGACCACGGCCCTGCACCCGGAAGCTCAATCGATCGAGTGGACCGGCGGTGAGAACAGCTTTTATCGTCCGCGCTATGCCGTCACCGGCTTGACCTTCGACGTCGTCGACAGCGACGGCAATGCCGCGTCGAAGACGTCGGCCTGCCACTACGCCTACGAGGCTTTGGACGATACCGCGGTTACCCTGGCCGATCCGTTGTCTGCCTACGCCAATCTGCCTTTCAAGATGACGTTGAACGGCAAGGCGTTCAGCGATCGTGAGCTGCTGAACATGGTCAACACGGAGCAGAAGCGATTGGGTCGCAAAGCGATCGACACGCTGCAGAAAGGCGCCAAGGATGCCATGGACAAGGCGCGCGGCAGCGGTGGCTGATCGCGATTGACCACGACTTGTTTGCCGTGAGGGAATATGGCTGACCGCGCACGCCATCCCTTCATCGCGGCCCTGCTGTCCTTGTTGATGCCCGGTCTGGGGCATGTCTACGTAGGCGAGGCGCGCAAGGGCGTGCTGATCTTCTCGCTGCTCGTCGGTATCCAACTGGTTTTCGGACTGGCAAGGCTGCAGGCGAGCTTTCAAGGATTCTTGGTGCTTTGGGGCGCCGTCGGCGTGCTCATCGTTTACGCCGTTGTCAGTGCGGTCAGAAGCGCTGCGCAACGCAAGCCGTTTGTGCGCAAACGATACAACCGCTGGTATTGGTATCCATTGTTCTTCGTGCCGATGTACGCAGTGCTCGCGGTGATGGCGGCAGCGCGCGGCGAGTGGTTCGGCTTTGAGTCATTTCGCATCCCGGCCGGCTCGATGCACCCTACATTGCAGACCGGCGACCTGATCGCCGTCGATACCGACTATGCCGATCCGCAGGTTGGCGACATCGTTGTGTTCCGCTCGCCGGAGAACGGATCGATACAATATGTGAAGCGCATTGCGGCGCTCGGCGGCGATCAGGTATCGATAAGCGACGGCCAGGTATTGCTTGACGGCGTTGTCGCCGACCGACTCGCCGTGCAGCCGCAATACCGTCAGCTCGATTTCTCACTGGCTATGTCCGAAACACATGTGCCCGCACATCATGCCTTCATGCTCGGCGATGCACGCGACAACAGCAAGGACAGCCGGTTCTGGGGTACGGTGCCGGTGCAAAACATCATCGGCGAGGTCAGTTATATCTGGTACGCGCGCGACTGGAGCCGAATCGGTCAATCGCCGCGCTGACGATTGCGGCGAGTCTATTGCCAGCGGAATGCGCGGGACGACACGCTGAGCAGTACCACGCCGATGGTCAACAGCAGGCCGATCTCGAACGCCACATCCGCGACGCCTGCGCCATCGAGCATGATCCGCCGCGCCGCCTCCACGACGTGTGTCAGCGGCAGGAACTCGGCGAAGCGCTGCGCCCAGATGTTGGTGCCTTCGAGCGAGAACCACACGCCGGACAGGATGATCATCGGCCACGACATCAGGTTCAACACGCCGTCGGCCAGTTCTTCGCTGCGCACGCGCGCCGATACCGTCAGTCCCATGCTGATCAAGGCGATCGACCCGGACAGGAACACCAATGCCAAAGCAAGGTAAGAGCCGCGCATGGGAAAGTCGAGCAGCAGGTCGGTCCCGAGAAACACGATGACGGTTACCGCCATGACGACCAACAGGCGCGAGATGATCTGCGCCAACAGGAACTCGCTCGCGGTCAGCGGTGTGGCACGCAGGCGACGCAGTACGCCGTTCTTGCGGTAGCGCACGATGACCCAGCCGACCCCCCACAGGCTGCTGAACATCACGTTGATACCCAACACGCCCGGCAGCACCCAGTCGACGTAGCGCACGGCACGCCCGCTGACGGTTTGCCGTTCGATACCCGGCATCGGCTGACTGTGGCTCTGCAGAAACAGGCGCTCGGCAATGCTGCCGCGCGGCGATTCATCGTTGACCCAATAACGGGGGTTGTCTCGCAGGTCGATCAACAGATCGATGCGGTGATAACGCACCTTGTCCACGGCGGCGTCTTCATCGTCCTGTGCGATGAAATCGATATGTTTCGTCTGCAGGAAGGCGGCCTCGGCGTTCGACGACATACCGAGCACACCGACCTTGTAAAACGCTTCGTTGGGGTTGCTGAAGATGAAGGCGAAGCCGAGCACCATGACAACCGGCATGAACACATTCCAGCCCAGGCCGGCGGTGTCGCGATAGAACTCGCGGTTGCGGGCGACGACGACGGCGAGTACCCGGTGCAGATTCATGATTCGCGCAATCCATGGCCGGTAAGTTTGAGAAACAGATCGTCCAGCGTCGGCGTGCTCACATGCAGCTCGTCGAGCGGAATCGATTGGCTGCCGAGCCGCTGGATGGTGGCATCGATATCGTTGGTCGGCGCAACGGCGAACTCACCGCGCGTCTCGAAGCCCTCCGGCATCGCCTGCGGGCTCGGCAGAGCATGCAGCGGCACACGCACGAGGGCTCTTGGAAAATGTTTCGCGAGGAGTCGGTCCGGTACGCCTTGTTCGATGATCTTGCCGCGGTCGATCACGGCGATCTCGTCGCACAGCACGCTGGCTTCTTCCATGTAGTGCGTTGTCATCAATACGGTTTTGCCTTCGGCCTTGATGCCTTCCACCAGGTACCAGAAGTTGCGCCGCGACTGCGGGTCGAGGCCGGTCGTCGGCTCATCGAGGAACACCAGTTCGGGATCGTTGACCAGGGCGATCGCCAGCAGCAGACGCTGGCGCTGGCCGCCGGACAGTTTGCGGGTATCGCGATCGAGCAACTCGCCGAGGTTGCACAGCTTGACCAGTTCATCCAGCGGTCGGTGACGTGTATAGAAACTGTCAAACAGCTGCAACGCCTCGCGAACGGTCTGAAAGTCCTGCAACGCGGTGTTCTGAAACTGGATGCCGACGACCTCGCGGTAGTTGCTGTCGCGCGGTGCGCCGCGATAGCGGATGGTGCCTGCATCGGCGTCGGTGATACCTTCGAGGATCTCCAGCGTCGTTGTCTTGCCGGCACCGTTCGGGCCCAGCAGGCCGAAACAGCGACCCTCGTCGACGCAGAAGCTCACGCCGTCGACCGCGCGTACGCCCGGGTAGTCCTTGACCAGATTCTCTACTTCCAACAACACGCGTCTAACTCCATCGCTGGGATTTCAGCCCGGGACGAACATGTTAACCCCAGAGCCCGGCAGAAAGACCCGCGGTCGTTCAGTTTTGTTTCAGCTCGCGGGGCTAGCCTGACAACCATGGTAGAGGAGCGCAGCTGCGCAACCTCCTTTTGATTCGGCATAGGTAGTGAGGCAACGAGATTATGCAGACAACTTCGCAAAAGATCCGGGTATGGGATCCGTTTATTCGTGTCTTCCACTGGTCGCTGGTGCTGGCCTATGCCGTCGCCTGGGCAAGCGCCGAAGAATGGAACCTGCTGCACGAGCGCGTCGGCTATTACATACTGGCGCTCGTCGGACTGCGCATCGTGTGGGGTTTGATCGGTTCCAAACATGCGCGCTTCACGGATTTCGTTGCCGGGCCGTCGCGCCTGGTCGACTATCTTCGTTCGCTGCGTGCAGGAACTGCAAAACACTACCTTGGACATAACCCGGCGGGTGGTTTGATGGTGTTGTTGCTGATCGCAAGCCTGCTGGCCACCGGTGTAACCGGCTGGATGATGCAAGGGGGTGACCACGAAGTGTGGGAAGATGTTCACGAAGGCATGGCCAATCTGAGCCTGTTGTTGGTTCTGGTGCATGTTACGGGTGTCGTGGTCTCGAGCCGCCTGCATGGCGAGAACCTGGTGAAGGCGATGATCAGTGGCAACAAGGTGCGGGAGAATGTCGATGTCTGAAAACGCTTACTTCAAGACCGCATGGTTGTTCGTCGGCATCGTGTTGGCGATCGCCATAGCGCTGTTCGCCGGTGGACTGCCCGCGTCGGCTTCGGACGACCACGAAGACATCCGCCAGTTGCGTGATGACGGCAAGGTGCTGCCGCTGTCGACACTGCTGGCCCGCGACGACCTGCGTGGACTGCGCATACTCGAGGCCGAGCTGGAACGCGAGGACAGCAAGCTCGTCTATGAGCTCGAGGTGCTCGACGGCGATGGCCGGGTCAGCGAGCGTCACTACGACGCACGCAGTGGGGAACTGCTGAAACAGGAAAGGGACGACTGAGGTGCACATTCTGCTGGTCGAGGATGACCGCGAGCTGGCCGAAGGTGTTGCCGGTGACCTGCGCAAGGCAGGGTTCGCCGTCGATATCGCCGACAACGGTGTCGACGCCGAGTACCTGGGGCGCGAGCAACTCTTCGATGCGGTCGTGCTCGACCTCGGCCTGCCGGGCAAACCGGGCCTGGACGTGTTGGCGGCGTGGCGCAAAGACGGTATCACCACTCCGGTACTGATCCTGACGGCGCGCGACTCGTGGAACGAACGGGTAACCGGATTGCGTGCCGGTGCCGATGACTATCTGGGCAAACCGTTCCACGTCGAAGAGCTGCTGGCGCGATTGGATGCGCTGCTGCGTCGTAGTACGGGCAGGGCCGCACCGGGGCTGGAAGTGGCGGGGCTCGCATTGGATGAAGAACGGCAGCGCGTACGACGTGCCGACGGCCTCGAGGTCGAACTCACAGCCACCGAGTTTCGCCTGCTGCGCTATCTGATGATGCATCCGGACCGCCTGTTGTCGAAAAGCCGACTGACCGACCATGTCTACGAAGGCGATGCCGACCGTGACAGTAACGTGCTCGAGGTCTATGTCAGTCGACTGCGCGACAAGCTTGGGCACGACGTGATCGAAACGCGGCGGGGACAGGGCTACGTGCTGCGGAGTCGCGGCTGATGTCACTCGAACGCCGCCTGATGCTGGCGCTGGTCGCGGCGTTGGTGTTGGTGTTTGCCGGTTTGTTCTGGGGTTCGGTGACCGTTGTTCGGTCGATCAGCGAGGCCTACATACTGACCCGCCTGGAACACGATGCCGAGGCCCTGCTGGCGGCCGTTGGGCCGAACCCGATGGGCGTAGTCAAGCTGCGTGAGGGGCGGATCACGCCGATCTATCGCCAACCTTTGTCCGGCCACTACTACGTGGTCACCTGGCCCGATGGCAGCTTGTCCCGGTCGCGTTCATTGTGGGACGAGTCTTTGGATATTCCGCAGGTCTCGACAGGCGACGTCGTGGTCGTCCACCGGCAAGGGCCGGCAGATCAGTTGCTTCAGATGCGCGTGGCCGGGTACGAAAAACTCGGCCTGCGATTCTCGATTGCGGTCGCCGAAGACCTGACCGCGATGAAAGCCGAGATCGGGCGTTTTCAACTTGTCACGCTGGTGGCGCTGGCAGGCGTATTGTTGTTGATCATCGGTGTGCAGCGCGTCGCCTTGCGTCGCGGGTTTCGCAGCCTCGATGCGGTGCGTGCACAGATGCATGAGATATCCGACGGGGCGCGCCAACGGCTCGAGGCCATGGGGCCGGTCGAGGTGCGACCGTTGACCAGTGAGCTGAACCGGCTGCTAGCCCAGGTTGAACTGAGGCTGCAGCGGTCGCGTCAGGCCCTGGGAAACCTTGCCCATGCACTCAAAGGTCCGCTGAGCGTGCTGACCCGCACTATCGATGCATTGCCGGTGGATGCCGCCGAGCGTGGGCGGCTCAATACCCAGTTGACGCGCGTACAGACCTTGATCGACCGCGAGCTCAAGCGCGCGCGGTTTGCCGGCGAGGGTGTCGGGCAGTTTTTCAACCCGCGTGAGCAGCTTCCGGAACTGATCGAGGCGTTGCAGCAGATGTACCGCGAGCGCGATCTCGAGATCGTGCATGGCGAACTGCCTGCAGGCCGCCTGCCGTTCGATCACGAAGACATGCTGGAACTGCTCGGCAACCTGATGGACAACGCCTGCAAGTGGGCCAAGCAGCGCGTCGAGGTTCAATTGACGCGCGGTGCCGATCTGCAGGTGCGTGTCGCTGACGACGGACCGGGGGTGACGAGCGATCAGTACGACAAGTTGATGCGCCGTGGTGGCCGACTCGATGAACAGGAGACCGGGCACGGTCTCGGGCTGGCGATTGTGAAGGATCTCGTCAGCGACTATGGCGGCGAGATGACGTTCGCCAAGTCGGCGCTGGGCGGCTTGGAGGTGAGCGTTACCCTGCCGTTACCGACCGGTTCGCGGTGAAGGGCGACTGAGACCCGGCGCGCAATGGATTACGCGTTTTCAGTGTCGATTCAGCTTGCCGGCATATCTTGATAGTCAAGGAAGGGAAGGGAATCCATGACGGGCCGTGTCGACCAGGGATGTTCGAAAGCCGCCGGCCACTGAATGAGGAATGCCGCCATGTTAAGCAAAAAACTTCTGGTCACCGCCCTTGGGCTGACACTGGCTGCCGGAGCAGCCGTCGCAGCAGAGGGTACGTACGATAGCGACGACTATGCGCGTCGGGGCCCACTGCCGTTCGAGGCCTATGACTTGAACGGCGACGGCCAGGTAACGGCCCAGGAACACGAGCGTGTTCGGGCGCAGCGCCGTGAGACCCGTGCGCAACAGGGATATCCGATGCGCAACGCACCGAATGCCCCGCGTTTCGAGCAGATCGACCGCGACGGTGATGGCGCGTTGAACCGCAGGGAAATGTCGGAGTGGCAGCTGCAACGTCAACAGCAGCGTCGTCCGATGGGTGGCGGAGGCCGTTGGGCCCAGTAACCACCCGACGTGGCAGGTAGTCTGCCGAGTGCATGCCACGTAAAAGCGTCAGGCGGAAGCAGTCAGCTCCCGCCTGATGTCGTTCAACCGTGGGTGCCGGTTCGCAGAATCTCGTCTTGACGGTACGCAGGGTCTACCCAGCAACGGGGCAGGCTCTCATTCGAACAGAACACCAGGTCGACCTTGTCGAAGGCCTGCGGGTCGGGCATCTCTTCACCCGCGTTGTAGCGGCCGACGATCGCATGCTGAAACGGATCGAACAGCATCGTGGTGTCCAAAACTTCAACCAATTCACCGGTTTTGCGTTCTTTCAGAAACATGTTGCACCTCCTGTTTGCGTGTAAGGAGAGACGCACGGTGTGCTCAAAGTATGGTTCACGGTGGCGGCAATGCAATCGAACGGAGGACAGCCTACGCGGATTTGCTGACATGTTTTTGCGTCTTCGCCTGTCTCTTATGTCAACGGTGGCCGCGACGCGGCAATGTGTCCGCGATCGGTGCCGCCGTCACCGTCACATCAAACAACCCCAGGTGGATTAGCGTGGAGATAAACCGCAATGCCCTCATCGTCGGCGCCAGTTCGGGGATCGGCTGGGAACTGGCCAGGTTGCTGCACGCACGCGGATACCGCTGCTGCGTCGCAGCACGCCGCTTGGGCCGTCTGCGTACCCTGCAGCAGGCGCTTGGCGGTCAAACCCTGGCCCGCGAGTTGGATATCAACGACGCAGGCGGCGCGATGCAGGTGTGCGAGGCGTTGATCGAAGAGATGGGAGGCCTCGACCTGGTGGTGATTGCCAGCGGGGTGGGCGATATCAACCCGGCGCTGTCCTGGTCGACCGAAGCGCTGTGCATTCAAACAAACGTGACGGGATTCGCCGCCGTGGCCAACGTCGCGATCCGCCATTTCGAGAACAGCGGCAGGGGACACTTGGTCGGCATTTCGTCGATTGCGGCACTGCGCGGCAGCAAATCCGCGCCGGCCTACAACGCCTCAAAAGCCTTCATGTCGAACTACCTGGAGGGGCTGAGACAGCGCGTGTCGCGCTTCGGGGACGCGATTGCCGTCACCGACGTCAGGCCCGGTTTCGTCGACACAGCGATGGCTAAGGGTGAGAACCAGTTCTGGGTCACGCCTGCCGATCGCGCTGCGTCGCAGATTGCCGACGCAATCGAGGCGCGCAGAGCCGTGGTCTACGTGAGCCGGCGTTGGCGCCTGATAGCCTGGTTGCTGAAGTTTGTCCCCGAGGCGATCCATCGGCGGCTGTAGCGGAACGAGGGCCGGATTCGTGCCAAGCCGGAACTACATTTGTGCGCGGCAGGGTGGCGACGTAAGCATTCAGTTCTCTTCACTATTGCCGTTATCGAATCGGAGGGGGCGAGGTCGTACATCTCGCGCCAATGAACCTTTTTCCTGAAGTGCCGACAAGGTAAGTACCTAGAACAAATAGCAGTGAGTGAGTGCTGTGAGCCCCGGGGCGGCGCAGCAGGTGGGCGGCTCAGCCGTTCGCTATCGCGCAACTGTTTCGATGCAATGCGTCGCCGTAATTGATCGCTGATGACGACAATGGATATTCCCGGTTTTCGCATAACAAAACTGATCGCCGAAGGCGGCATGGCCACGGTATTCCTGGCGATTCAGGAATCGCTGAATCGCAAGGTGGCGTTGAAGGTTCTCAAAAAGTTCGAGAGAGCCGACCAGTCTGAGCGGTTCATCAACGAAGGCCGCATCATCGCTTCGTTGCGGCATCCCAACGTTATTACGATACACGACATCGGTCGCGTCGAATCCTGGCACTACATCGCCATGGAGTACCTGGAGGGTGGCGATCTCGAAGGCCGGATCAGGGCCGGCATGAGCGCAGCAGAGGCGATGGCGCTGACCACGAAGATCGCACAGTGCCTGGAGTTCATCCACAGCCAGGGTGTTGTTCACCGCGACATCAAGCCGGCGAACATCCTGTTCGACAGCGACGGTAATCCGATACTCACCGATTTCGGCATCGCCAAGCATCTCGATCAGGACAGCAACCTGACCATGGACGGTACCGCCATGGGAAGCCCGGACTACCTGAGTCCGGAACAGGCGCAGTGCAAGGAACTCGATGGAAGGACGGACATCTACAGCCTCGGTGTCGTCCTGCATGAGATGTTGACCGGTAAGAAACCCTATCGGCGCGACTCTTACATTGAGGCCGTTATGGCGCATATCACTGCGCCGATCCCCGCATTGCCGACCGCGCTGGAAGGGTATCAGCGTCTGCTCGACCGAATGATCGCGAAAGATTTCGCATCGGCGCGCGAACTCGTCGCCTTTATCGAGGCAATGGATATCGATCCGGCTGCTTCGCCGACCGTGTCAACGGCGTCGCCGAAGACCGATGAACAGCACCGCACCGATGTTGGCGAGAGCGAACTGACCAAGACCGTTCAACTTTCGTCGCTGGACGTAGCATCGCTAACCGCGGGCGCGGCCCTTGATGAAAGCTCCGGCGCTGCGATGAACGCAGCTCGGCGGTCACGGTCTGCGTTCAGCCGCCTATGGCTGACGGGTGTGTCGCTGGTTGTGTTGACCGGTCTGATGTGGGCTTTCTATCCGATTCCGCAAAGTCAGCCGACACCGGAATCTGAACTTGTACCTGCACCAGCACCAACATCCGCACCTGTGCCTGCGTCTGTATCCGCACCTGCACTCGATCCCGTCTCTGCGCCTTCCGTCGCCGCCCCTGTAGAGCCGCATCCCGACATCGAGCGGAACCTGCAGCTTGCTCACGTCGCGATGGCCGAAGACAGGCTCACGGTACCGCCCGACGACAACGCCCATTTCTATTTCCAGCAGGTGTTGGCGGTGGACCCGCAACATGCGCAGGCAGAGGACGGGTTGGCGGCCATTGCCGATCGCTACGCCGACATGGCGGCGCGGCAGTTCGAAAGACGTCACTATCAAAAGGCCGACGACTATCTGCAGAAAGGCCTGGGCGTGCAGTCGGAACACCCGCGTCTGCTTACCCTGCAGCGCGAAGTCAATGAATCGCGCAATGCAGAGATCGAGAAAAATCTGTCAAAGGCCGAGAAGGCAATGGCTGCGAACAACCTGACGGTGCCGAAAGACGACAATGCCTATACCTACTATCGGCGGGTACTGGCACTCGATCCTGAACACCCGACGGCCCTACAAGGAATCCGCAAGATCGCCGACCGCTACGCGAACCTGGCCGAGTGGCAACTCGGCAAGTACAACTATACAAAGGCCAAACGCTTTGTACGTGCAGGATTAAGAGTACAGCCGAATAACGCGAGGCTGCTGGCGCTCCGGCAGCGGACGGATGCCAGCAAAGACATTCCCGATCGCATGCTCAAAGGCATCAAGTCGGTATTCGACTAGCAGATGCCACGCTGACCCGAACGGTATTGCAGTAGGCACCGACTGGCCAAAAGCAATCGGTTTAAGCCGGTATTCATCGGCCTGTTGAGCATCTTCCGATTGCGCCATTCCACAGTCTGCGTGTTCATTCAGTCACAACTCCTCACCTCCGCGTAGCGACAAGTAGGTAGCTTGCTGCAAACCCGGCTTCGCTTCTCATTTTGCAGATGCTGTCTTGTGCCTAAATACAGGTCGACAGCAAGAACGACGTCATACGGATTCTTTCCAGATTCGGTCGATGCCGGTAAACGGCTAAGGCGTGCGCGGTTCAACAGAGCCTAGCGTGCATAACGCGCATGTCGCCGGTCGCGAGGAGTAGTAGCTTGTTTGGGAAGACAGATTTTTTCTTCTATGAGTGGCGATCTTTCCTTAGGCGTTGACGGGAACGCCGCCACCAAGCGTTGCAGGCTGCATCGCTGTGCAATCATGACCTCGCCACATCGACGCAACTCTCCCCGACGCACCCCGCAATGCGCCGAATCGAATTCATTCCATACGTCATTTCAAACGAGGTAGAGCATCATGTGTGAAATCAATTGTGACGAAATGGCCGAGATTGAGCGGGAGTTTCCCGACGAGATCTCGGTTGTGCGAGAGATGTTGGCGGAAGCCGGGCAGCCGTGCCCCGACGACGTTGCATCTTAGTCATTGGTTTATCCGGCGGTCACGCAGCATTTACCGCCGGATAAGATAACCGGTGGTCGACTTGTTGGAGTCGGCCATTTTTCATCGATAAACCGGTGAGTCGCTTCAAGCGGACGGAACGGGGCTCATAGCGCCCCGGTCCGGCTTCAATTTGACTCCACGGCCCTCACGTCGAACCGCCGCGGTCCAACAAGCAGCCAACAGAACATGACAACGTTTATTGGGTTGAGAGTGTTCCGAGTTCGAAGACGCCTTCGTGGTCAAAGCGCATGCCGCGATACAGGCTGTTTCCACCGAGGTGGCCGCGCAGCCGGTAGCTGAAGCGCTCGGCGGAGCCTTCGCGATCTGCGATAGTCAATATCTGGCGCAATATCGAGGTGAGCGGAACTACCACGGGTACCGTGACCAGGCTTTCGCCGTAGCGCGGCACAGAACCGGACTGGTCGCTGACCCCGCTGCCAAAACTGCGCTCTTCCAGTTCAAGGTCAATGAACACGCCGTCGAATTCGAGCGCCGTCTCGTTGGGATTCTGCACCCGTAGCGTAATAGCGAAACGCGCCTCCAGTCCTTCACTGGGCAACGGGTCGATGCCTGCTACGCTGATTCGCACCGGCTCGCGGTAGCTGAGACTTGAGCAGCCAGAGAGAATGGCCAGTGTCAATGCAAAG
>MWSD01000106.1_pt2 | contig 12195 bp, 15 predicted proteins | sample 1021921 | NCBI WGS metagenome assembly MWSD01 (sample SAMN06338133, study PRJNA374545) | mollusc metagenome | biome: marine bay; material: sediment; isolation source: gill 40 cm from animal B | host: Kuphus polythalamius | place: Philippines: Mindanao | collected 2011-09-12 | reverse complement strand
GAGTCGGTGCGCGCTGCGGCCGCTGCTGCGATGAAGAAGATCGAAGACCGTGTCGCGTTCTATGGTCATGTCGAGACCTTCTTCTTTGGCCTGAGCGCCGGTTCGGTACTGGTATTGGCCGCGATCGGCCTGGCGATCACATTCGGCGTCATGGGCGTGATCAACATGGCGCATGGCGAGCTGATCATGCTCGGCGCCTACACCACCTATCTGATCCAGCAGGCGATGCCCGACATGATCGGCCTGTCGATCCTGCTGTCGATTCCGGCTGCCTTCCTGGTGTCCGGTGCAGTGGGGGTGGCGATCGAGCGCGGCGTGATCCGTTTCTTGTACGGTCGCCCGCTGGAGACACTGCTTGCAACGTTCGGTATCAGCCTGATCCTGCAGCAGCTGGTGCGTACCGTGATCTCGCCGCAGAACGTGCCGGTGTCGAACCCGGATTTACTCAGCGGCTTTTGGCAGATCAACAGCGTGCTGTCGCTGACCTACAACCGCCTATACATCTTCATCTTCTGCCTGCTGGTATTCGTCGGCCTGTTCGTGGTGCTCAAGTACACCCGGCTGGGTCTGCAGGTGCGCGCAGTGTCGCAGAACCGGGCCATGGCGCGCGCGATGGGCGTGCGCTCGTCGCGGGTCGATGCGATGACCTTCGGTCTCGGTTCGGGTATCGCCGGCATCGCAGGCGTGGCCCTGTCACAGCTCACAAACGTCGGACCGAACCTGGGGCAGTCCTACATCGTCGACAGCTTCATGGTCGTGGTGTTCGGCGGTGTCGGCAACCTGTGGGGCACATTGGTCGGCGGCCTCAGCCTCGGGATCGCCAACAAGATCATGGAGCCCTGGGCGGGTGCGGTATTGGCCAAGATCCTGGTGCTCGTGTTCATCATTTTGTTCATTCAGAAGCGGCCGCGCGGATTGTTCCCGCAGAAAGGCCGTGCTGCCGAGGGTTGATTGTGAAGTTGATCGTCGATTGGCGCTTTGACAGTGAGGTGTCGATGCCTTCGCAGGCACGGCGACCTGGAGTGCGACGGCCATGTTGTTGACGCGTAGCCTGAAGGGAGACCGGGGTGGCCAGGTCTTTCTGTTGATCCTGATCGCCGTGATGATCGCGGTACCGATCCTCAACAGTTTGCCGACGGACAACCCGCTGTATCTTTCAACCTACACGGTGACCCTGCTCGGCAAGTACCTCACCTATGCCTTGCTCGCTGTGGGCTGCCCGACTTCATGGTGTTTCTGAACTGGCAGGAACTGCCCTGGTTCTGGCACGGCTTCGATCAGTTCTGGTTCGCCGCGTTGATGGTGTTTCTCGCGCCGGGTCTGCTGGCCTTCGTGTTTGGGTGGCTGGCGTTTCGCTCGCGCGTGACCGGCGTTTATCTTTCCATCATTACCCAGGCGCTGACTTACGCCCTGATGCTGGCGTTCTTCCGCAATGAGATGGGTTTCGGCGGCAACAACGGCCTGACCGACTTCAAGGATATCCTCGGCTTCAGCCTGCAATCCGATAGCACGCGTATCGGTTTGTTCATCGCGTCCGGCGTCGCGTTGGCCATTGGCTACATCGCCTGTCGCGCCCTGGTGAAATCGCGCCTTGGTCAGGTGGCGGTGGCGTACAAGGTTGAACACGTCAAGCTCGCCATATTCACGTTCTCGGCGATGCTTGCCGGAGTCGCCGGTGCGCTGTACGTGCCGCAGGTCGGCATCATCAATCCGGGTGAATTCGCCCCGCTGAACTCGATCGAGGTCGTGATCTGGGTGGCGATGGGCGGGCGTGCCACCTTGTACGGTGCCGTACTCGGCGCGGTCGGCGTGAACTATGCGAAAAGCTGGTTCACCGCGGCCTTTCCCGAGTTCTGGTTGTTTGCCCTCGGCGGCCTGTTCGTGCTGGTCACCCTGCTGCTGCCACGCGGTATCGTCGGACTGTGGCGGCGCAAGGAGGCCGATTCATGAGCGGCGTTCAGGACGTTTTTCGTCGCGACCGCGTCTTCAACTTCATGGTGTCGAAGACGGTCGACGGTCTCGACCTGTCGCACGGCACCGTGCTGTACATGGAAGACGTGTCGGTCGCATTCGACGGCTTCAAGGCGATCAACAATCTGAACTTCTATGTCGACGCCGGTGAGCTGCGTTGCCTGATCGGGCCCAACGGCGCGGGCAAGACCACCATGATGGATATCATCACCGGCAAGACGCGCCCGGACACCGGGGCCTGCTGGTTCGGATCGCGTATGAACCTGCTGCAGATGAGTGAGCCTGAGATCGCGCAGGCGGGCATCGGTCGCAAGTTTCAGAAGCCGACGGTATTCGAACACCACACGGTGTTCGAGAACCTGGAATTGTCGATGGCCGGGCCGAAAGGTGTGTGGCGTACGCTGCGCGCCAAACTCAACGCCGAACAGCGCGAGCACATCGACGAAGTACTCGAACTCACCGGCCTCAGTACCGAGGCGCAACGACTCGCCGGTGCCTTGTCGCACGGCCAGAAGCAGTGGCTTGAGATCGGCATGCTGCTGATGCAGAACCCCTTGTTGTTGCTGGTCGACGAACCCGCCGCGGGTATGACGCACCAGGAGATGGACCGCACAGTGGAACTGCTGACGTCGCTCGCCGGCGAGCATTCGGTGGTGGTCGTTGAACATGATATGGACTTCGTGCGTGCACTGAACTCGCGGGTCACGGTGTTGCATCAGGGCACCGTGCTGGCCGAAGGATCGATGGACCAGGTGCAGAACGACCCGAAGGTCGTGGAGGTCTACCTTGGCGAGTAAGCGCTACCGCGTCGGAACCTGCACATGTTGAAGATCGAGCAACTCAACCAGTTCTACGGCCAGTCACACACCCTGTGGGATCTCGATCTTGAGGTACCGGAAGGCCAGTGCACCGTGTTGATGGGGCGCAACGGGGTCGGTAAGACCACGTTGCTCCAGTGCATCATGGGTCTGTTGCCGGTCAAGTCGGGCGGCATGAACTACCTCGGGCACGATCTGACCGCTGCGAGCGCCGAACAGCGCGCCGGCCTGGGCATCGGCTATGTGCCGCAGGGCCGGCAGATCTTTCCGTTGATGTCGGTCGAGGAAAACCTGTTGATCGGCCTGCCGGCGCGGCGCGACGGCCTGCGCAAGATCCCGGATTTCATCTTCGAACTGTTTCCGGGGCGTGGCGGCGACCTGTCCGGTGGACAGCAACAGCAGCTTGCGATCGGCCGCGCCCTGGTCACTGATCCTAAGCTGCTGATCCTGGATGAGCCGACAGAGGGCATCCAGCCCAATATTGTCGCGGATATCGGCAACATCGTGCGTCGTCTCAACCAGGAGATGGGCCTGACGGTGTTGCTGGTCGAACAAAAGCTGCCGTTTGCGCGCAAGGTGGCGGACCGTTTCTGCCTGCTTGACCGCGGGCGGGCGGTTGCAACCGGCGATATGCCGGAGTTGAATGAAGAACTGATACAACAATACCTGACCGTCTGATCTTTCCGAGGGGGAAACATGCGCAAGTTCGTTTCGATCATGGGTCTGATGAGCCTTGCTGCAAGCAGCCAGGCTCACGTCGCCGATATACCGGTGGCGCAACATGTGGTTGAGCATGCGTGGCTGGTCTTGGCACTTGTTCCCCTGCTGGCGGTCGCGATCCCGTGGGTCATGCGCCGTCGCTGAGCAATTGCCAATGACGGCATCCGTCGCAACGCTTCCGCGTACCGAAGGCTGGCAGGCCCGCCTTCGGCTCGGCTTTGCAGTACGCGGTGAACGCACCGTGCTGGTTGACCGGGAGCGCCACGGTCCGTTGGCCGTGCAGCGGCCGTTTTATCCCGAAGGCGATATCTGTCACGTATACCTGCTGCATCCACCGGGCGGTGTCGTCGCCGGCGATGCCCTCGGCATCTCGGTAGATGTCGGCACCGGTGCCCATGCCGTGTTGACGACACCGGGCGCGACCAAGTTCTACCGCAGCGTGGCCGGTCATGCATCGCAAACCCAGCGCATCACCGTGCAGTCGGGGGCGACCTTGGAGTGGTTGCCGCAGGAAAACATCCTGTTTCCGGGCGCCGATGTGCGCTTGCAAACCGACATAGATTTGCTCGGCGATGCGCGCTTGTGTGCTTGGGAGATTCAATGCCTGGGTCGCCCGGCGATCAAGGAACTGTTTGAACACGGTCGCTTGGACAGCCGCCTGACGATTCAGCGCGACGGCATGCCGCTGGTCATCGACCGCCTTCGCGTCGATGCCGACAACCGCGCCCGTTTGTCGTTGATGGCGGGCATGGCGGTCGGCGCCACCTTGTACATCAGCAACGCCGACGAGCAGAGTATCGAGCGTTGCCGCGATCTGCTGTTGACCGATGGGCCGGATTACACCGGTGCCACGTTGCTCGAAGATATCCTTGTGGTGCGGTATCTTGGCAATTCGACCGAACGCGCGCGGCAGATGTTTACCGCGATCTGGCAGGCATTACGCGAACAAGCGATCGGGCGGACGCCCCACCTGCCGCGTATCTGGGCCACCTAAACAACGAGATCGAGAATAAACCGCTATGGAGCTGACGCCTCGAGAGAAAGACAAGCTGTTGTTGTTCACGGCAGCGCTGTTGGCCGAACGGCGCATGGGCCGCGGGCTGAAACTCAACTACCCGGAGGCGGTTGCCTACATCAGCGCAGCCATCATGGAGGGCGCGCGCGACGGTCGCAGCGTGGCCGAGCTGATGGATCACGGGCGTACCCTGCTCAAGCGTGAAGACGTGATGGACGGTGTCGCCGAAATGGTTACCGAGGTGCAGGTCGAAGCGACGTTTCCCGACGGTACCAAGCTGGTGACCGTGCACGATCCGATCGTGTGAACTCACGCATTGCCTGTTCGAGGTCGGTGCACGCCGACGAGGAGAGCCGCAAATGATCCCCGGTGAAGTGATCGCTGCAGATGGCGAGATCGAATTGAATGCCGGCCGCAAGACCGTGACTGTGTCGGTGGCCAATACGGGTGACCGGCCGATCCAGGTCGGTTCGCATTACCACTTTTTCGAGACCAACCAGGCGCTGGACTTCAAACGCGAGAAGGCGCGTGGTTATCGCTTGAATATCCCGGCCGGCACTGCCGTGCGGTTCGAGCCGGGGCAGACGCGCGAGGTCGAACTGGTCGAGTATGCCGGTGATCGCCATGTGTACGGATTTCGCGGGCACGTGATGGGTCCGCTCGAGCGAGGTGACAGCTAATGGTCAGCATCAGCCGGCAGGCCTATGCAGAGATGTACGGCCCGACCGTCGGTGACCGGGTGCGTCTTGCCGATACTGAATTGTTCATCGAAGTCGAAGAAGACCGCACCATCTACGGCGACGAGGTCAAGTTCGGCGGCGGCAAGGTTATCCGCGACGGTATGGGTCAGAGCCAGCAGCCATCCTCGCAGACCGTCGATGTCGTGATTACCAATGCGCTGATTCTCGACCACTGGGGTATCGTGAAGGCGGACGTCGGCATCAAGAACGGTCGCATCGTCGGCATCGGCAAGGCCGGTAATCCGGACGTGCAACCCGGCGTCGATATCGTGATCGGGCCGGGCACCGAGGCAATCGCCGGTGAAGGTCAGATCCTGACCGCCGGCGGGATCGATTCACATATTCACTTCATTTGTCCGCAGCAGGCCGAAGAGGCGCTGATGTCGGGCGTGACGACCATGCTGGGTGGCGGCACCGGTCCTGCCACCGGTACCAACGCGACCACCTGTACGCCCGGGCCGTGGAACATTCAGCGCATGCTGCAGGCCGCCGACGCGATTCCGGTCAACCTCGGCTTTCTCGGCAAGGGCAACGCCTCGCGCCCTGGCCCGCTGTCCGAGCAGATCGTTGCCGGTGCGATTGGTCTGAAGTTACATGAAGACTGGGGCACGACGCCGGCCGCCATCGATAATTGCCTGACCGTTGCCGAGAACTTCGATGTGCAGGTGGCGATCCATACCGACACGCTCAACGAATCGGGCTTTGTCGAAGACACCCTGGCCGCGATGGCCGGGCGCACGATACACACTTATCACACCGAAGGCGCGGGTGGCGGTCACGCGCCGGACATCATCAAGGCGGCGGGCTACAGTAACGTGTTGCCGTCGTCGACCAATCCGACGCGGCCCTACACCGTCAACACGGTGGACGAACACCTCGATATGTTGATGGTCTGCCATCATTTGTCTCCCTCGATTGCCGAAGATGTTGCCTTCGCCGAGTCGCGTATCCGCCGCGAAACCATCGCGGCCGAAGACATCCTGCACGATCTGGGCGCCTTCTCGATGATCGCCTCGGATTCGCAGGCCATGGGGCGTGTCGGCGAGGTGGTTATCCGCACCTGGCAGACCGCGCATAAGATGAAGGTGCAGCGCGGCAGCCTGCCCGGCGATACCGCCAAGCACGACAATCTGCGGGCCCGCCGCTATGTTGCCAAGTACACGATCAACCCGGCGATCACGCATGGCATCGCGCACGAGGTCGGTTCGGTCGAGGTCGGCAAGCTGGCCGACCTGGTGTTGTGGAAGCCCGCGTTCTTCGGCACCAAGCCGAGCCTGATCATCAAGGCCGGCATGATCGCCGCGGCGCCGATGGGCGACCCGAATGCGTCGATCCCGACACCCCAGCCGGTGCACTATCGGCCGATGTTTGGTGCCTTGGGCGGGGCACGCCATGCCACGCGGATGACGTTCCTGTCGAAGGCGGCCTACGAAGCGGATGTGCATCGCCATCTCGGCCTGGAGTCGTTGGTCGGCACGGTGCGCAACTGTCGTGGCGTGCAGAAGAGCGACATGCTGCTGAACGATTGGCAGCCAACGATCGAGGTCGATCCACAGACCTACGAGGTGCGCGCCGATGGTGAACTGTTGACCTGCGAGCCGGCCGATGTGCTACCGATGGCGCAGCGCTATTTTCTGTTCTGAAGCCGTCCGATGATCGAGCTCAACTGCCGCATCGCCCAAGGCGAACCGACAGCGACGTTGACCCTGCCTTACGACAAGCGGCAGCGTAGCCGCATGCGCGCTATGCTCGATGACGGGCGAGACGTGGGCATCTTTCTCGAACGTGGCACGACCTTGCGCAACGGCGACCTGCTCAGCGACGCCGATGGCATGATCGTGCGCATCGCCGCAGCGGCAGAGCCTGTCTCCGAGGTTCGCTGTGACGACTCACTGCTTTTGGCGCGCGCCTGCTATCACCTGGGCAACCGCCACGTCGCGCTGCAGATCGACGAGGGCGTGCTGCGCTATCTGCACGATCATGTGCTCGACGACATGGTGCGTGGCCTCGGGTTGGTGCCGCGCTGTGTCGAAGCGCCGTTCGAACCCGAACCCGGGGCATACGGCGGCGGCCATGCCCACTCACATGCACACCACGACCACGGCCATGACGGACACGCCCACTGACCCACTCGCACGCTTGAGGCTGATGCAGTTGGTCAGCCCGACGCTGCCGATCGGGGCGTTCACCTATTCGCAGGGTCTGGAGTGGGCGATCGAGGCCGGATGGGTGCGCGATGCCGAATCCACGGCGGACTGGCTGGCGGGATTGCTCGGCGACGGATTGGCCGGATGTGAACTGCCGGTGCTGATTCGTCTTTATCGGGCTGTCGAGACCGACGACCTGCCGGAGATCGAAAGGTGGGGGCGTTTTCTGTTCGCCAGCCGCGAGTCACGCGAGCTGCGGATGGAAGAAAAGCAACGGGCGAGGGCGTTGATCACGTTGCTCAGCGATCTGGGTATCGAGCGGGTCGCCCGGTGGCGCGAAGCGTTGGCGCATTGTCAGGCGGCACCGTTTGCCGTCGCAGCGGTGCATTGGGGTATCGGACTGCAGGATTGCCTGCTGGGTTACACCTGGGGTTGGCTGGAGAACCAAGTGGCGGCGGCGATCAAGCTGGTGCCGCTGGGCCAGACCGAGGGTCAGCGCCTGCAGCTGGCGTTGGCGGCGGACATTCCCGCGGCAGTCGACAAGGCCATGCAGCTCGACGATGCCGATATCGGCAGCGCTGCCCCCGCATTGGCAATCGCCAGCGCACGACACGAAACACAATACACACGGTTGTTCCGCTCCTGACGGCGGCGACCGGATGAACGAGGTATCGACATGACGACAAGCAAGGCGGCACTGCGTGTCGGCGTCGGCGGCCCGGTCGGCTCCGGCAAGACGGCATTGTTGGAAGTGCTGTGCAAAGCGCTGCGTGATCGCTACGACATCGCCGTGGTGACCAACGACATCTACACCCAGGAAGACGCCAAGATCCTGATGCGTGCCGAGGCTCTTCCTTTCGAGCGCATCGTCGGGGTCGAGACGGGCGGCTGCCCGCACACAGCGATTCGCGAAGACGCATCGATGAACCTCGCCGCCGTCGAGGATCTGCAGCACAAGTTTCCGAACCTGGATGTTGTGTTCATCGAGAGCGGCGGCGACAATCTGTCGGCCACGTTCAGCCCGGAACTCGCCGATCTGACCATCTACGTGATCGACGTCGCCGAGGGGGAGAAGATCCCGCGCAAGGGCGGCCCCGGTATCACGCGATCCGACCTCTTGGTGATCAACAAGATCGACTTGGCACCGCATGTCGGCGCGTCGTTGGAGGTGATGGCGGCAGACACCAACCGCATGCGCGGCGACCGGCCCTGGGTGTTCGCCAACATGAAGACCCAGCAGGGGCTGGAACAGATCATTGCGTTCATCGAGCGCGAAGGGATGTTGCGTGCTGCCTGATGAAAAAAGCCGCCGATTAACGGCGGCTCTCATTCCGACACGCGGTCGAGGCTTTGGCTTCCATGGGGAAGAAAGCCCCGTACCTCGTCAGTTGCCTGCGGTGGTTGTTTTCTCGGAGTCGCCGAGCAATTCTTTCGCCGCAAGCTCGGCAAACTTTTCGTAAAGCCAGTTCATCCGAGCGCCGTCTTGCCCGCCGGCGAAACCACCGAGTGCATAGGAAGCGCTGATCTCGAATTGATCGAGTGCCGTTCCGTTCGGGTCGACAACTTCGACATTGCCCGTAATGTGGTCGCTGCCTGCCATGAAGCCGAACATGACGGCAGAGAAATTGGAGCGTACGCGCACATCGGATATGGTCACCCGCAAATGGTTGCCGGCCTCGGGCTCCATCAAGTCGTTGGCGGCCAGGGCGCGACGCATCGTCGACGCCAAGGCGTCCGGATCAAACTTGATGTTGTCCTTGTATTGCTCCTTGGCTTCGTCCGTAAAGCCAATCTGAATTTCGGAGACGCTCATTCGCGTTTGTTGGCTGGCGTCGACCGTGGGTCCGGCAGTCTCGCCTGCATTCTCGGCCCCGGCTGATCGTTTGACGCCGCTGGAGCAGCCGGCCAATGCGCCGACCAAGAGGGCAAGCGCGAAGAGTTTGAAAATCGAGCGAATGTTCATCGTGTTTCCTTTCAAAGTTGTCAGTTCATTCCATGGGGGATGGATGGGTCGTGTTACGACAGGGGCGCAGAACGAGGGCAAGTACCATATCCGAATGGATTGGTCGGTAGCCGGTCGTCCTGATGCGCGAACCACGCGAAGCTTAATGAAGCGGAGTGGCGGGGTCGATGTTTTGACCATACTTCGAGATTGGCGATCCTAACAACTGCGAACAGCGACCGTGCTCGTGCGCGCCTTCAGGAAGGGGGCTGCCCTGCGCTCAACATTTCTCGACACCTGAGGATCGTCCAGGTTTTCACAATCTCTGGGCAGCCAACTCGCCCGCAGCGAGCAATTGTGAGCGCACCGCGTCGGAGTTTGTATTGCCGGCGCCGATGTTGACGTAGTAACCGTCTTTCAACATATGAAGTCCGCCGGTCGCGATAAACGCTTCATCCCCAAGTCCGTCGATGTCGGTTCTCGAACCGTCGAAACCGGACTTCAGGCTCCGGAAGATCGAGGCCGCGGTGCTACTGCTGGACCGCATTGCGGCATCTTGCGTCAACGATATCTGCAGGAATCGCGTCGATCCCTCACTGACGGGATTGTACATACACAATTTCGCACCGACGGCGGGGTTCTCACTGGTTTGAGCTGGCTGAACCGGTTCACCAAGGATTGATTCGGCATCCGTCCCGCTGATGATGCTGCACGGATCCAGCATGGCAGCGGAGGAAGCGGCCATGCCAGGATCATTCGCCGGAGTGGCGTTGTTCGCCGGATTGTCACATCCGGTCAGAAACGAAAGCGCGCAGGCTAACGAGATCGCTACAATCTTCATGCTGTGTATCGGGTTGGTATCCATGCCTAGTCCAACTTTCCGCTGAATCCAAAGTAAGCCTTATCCGATGGCACTGCAATAGCTGCCCATGCAGAGCGCTTTGTGCGCCCATTGGCGTTTTGGCCAAGACGCTACGTTTACTGGCGGCGACGGCTGCGGACCGCTTTCTGCGGAGTCAGCGTGAACCGTGGCGCTGCCCAGCTGGTAAAATCGCCCAATGGACGTATCTCACATCATCGATGGGCTGAACGATGCCCAGCGCGAGGCCGTTACGGCACCGATGGGCAATGCACTGGTGCTGGCCGGCGCCGGCTCGGGCAAGACCCGCGTGCTGGTACACCGCATTGCCTGGCTGATCCAGGTCGAGGGGTTGTCGCCGTGGGGCATTCTGGCGGTGACCTTCACCAACAAGGCCGCGCGCGAGATGCGCCATCGCATCGAGGCTTTGCTGGGCCAGCCGGTCGGTGGCATGTGGGTCGGCACCTTCCACGGACTCGCCCATCGTCTGTTGCGCGCGCATTGGCAGGAGGCCGGTCTGCCGCAGGGGTTTCAGATTCTCGATTCGGATGACCAGCACCGATTGATCAAGCGCATCATCCGCGAGATGAACCTCGACGACAGCCAGTGGCCGCCGCGCCAGGCTCAGTGGTTCATCAACAAGCAGAAGGACGAAGGGTTGCGCGCCGATCATCTCGATCATGGCGGCGATCCCTACCAGCGGCAGATGATTGCGATCTACCGCGAGTACGAAGCCGCCTGCCAACGTGCCGGCACGGTCGACTTTGCAGAACTGTTGTTGCGCGCCCATGAGCTGTGGCGCGACCGGCCGGACGTATTGCAGCACTACCGACAGCGGTTCGGGGCGATCCTGGTCGACGAGTTTCAGGACACCAACAGCATCCAGTACGCCTGGCTGCGATTGCTGACTGGCCAGGAACATAAGCTGTTCGTGGTCGGCGACGACGATCAATCGATCTATGGCTGGCGCGGTGCGCGAACTATCGCTCGACCGGCAACATCCTGCGCGGCGCCAATGCGGTCATCGCCAATAACCCGACCCGCCTGGGCAAGCAATTGTGGACCGAAGACGGTGATGGCGAGCCCATTCGGGTCTACGGCGCGTTTAACGAAGTCGACGAGGCCAGGTTCGTGGTCGAACGGATTCGAACCGCCATCGAACACGGTAGCCGTCGCATCGAGATGGCAATTCTGTATCGCACCACCGCACAATCGCGTCTGTTCGAAGAGTCGTTGATCCAGGCCGGGATTCCGTATCGCGTCTACGGCGGTTTGCGTTTCTTTGAACGCGCCGAGATCAAGGATGCCCTGGCCTACCTGCGCCTGCTTTCCAATCGCCACGATGACCCGTCGTTCGAACGGGCGGTTAACCAGCCGCCCCGTGGTATCGGGCCGCGTACACTGGATGCGGTGCGCGCGCACGCGCGCGACTTTGGCTGTTCGCTGTGGCAGGCGGCCGGCGACCTGTTGCGTGGCGGTGCGATGGCGGCACGCGCCGCGAACGCCTTGCGCGGTTTCCTCGATCTGGTCGAAGAGATCGACGCCAACAGCGCAGAAGACGCATTGCCCGAGCGTGCGGCTTTCGTGATCGAGGCGTCGCATCTGAAGGAACACTTCGAGAAGAGTCGCGACGGCAAGGGTCAGGACCGCATCGAGAACCTCGAAGAACTGGTCAACGCCTGTCGCCAGTTTGAAGTTGACGAGATCGAAGATGAAGGGCTCAGTGAAATGGATGCCTTTCTGGCGCACGCGGCGCTCGAGGCCGGCGATACCCAGGCCGAAGAGTACGAAGACTGCGTGCAGCTGATGACGCTGCACTCGGCCAAGGGCCTGGAGTTTCCGTTGGTGTTCATCGGCGGGATGGAAGAGGGTCTTTTTCCGCACAGCATGTCGGCCGAAGACCCGGAACGTCTCGAGGAAGAGCGTCGCCTGTGCTACGTCGGCATGACGCGCGCAATGTCGCAGCTGTACCTGACACATGCC
>MWSD01000151.1_pt1 | contig 12256 bp, 8 predicted proteins | sample 1021921 | NCBI WGS metagenome assembly MWSD01 (sample SAMN06338133, study PRJNA374545) | mollusc metagenome | biome: marine bay; material: sediment; isolation source: gill 40 cm from animal B | host: Kuphus polythalamius | place: Philippines: Mindanao | collected 2011-09-12 | reverse complement strand
AGGCCGACCTTCTTACGCTCGACCATACGCGCGTCGCGGGTCAGGAACCCTGCACGACGAAGCGGCACGCGCATATTCTCGTCGTGTTCGACCAGCGCCCGTGCGATGCCATGGCGAATTGCACCAGCCTGACCAGTCGTACCACCACCGATAACGGTGACGTTGATGTCGAGCTTGTCGGCCATTTCAGTCACGACCAGAGGCTGACGAACAACCATGCGAGCCGTTTCACGGCCGAAGAACTTGTCCAGCGGGCGACCATTGACGGTGATTGCACCGTTACCGTGACTCAAAAAGACGCGGGCCGTTGAAGTTTTGCGGCGGCCGGTTCCGTAATTCATCTGCTGTGCCATGTTCTATTCCGATCTCAGATTTCCAACGGCTTGGGCTGCTGCGCCTGATGGGTATGCTCGGGTCCGGCGAAGATCCGAAGCTTCTTCATCATCGCGCGACCCAGCGGGTTGCGAGGCAACATGCCGCGAACGGCCGTTTCGATGACGCGCTCTGGTGCTTTCTGCAGCTGCTTTTCAAGACTGATCGACTTCAAGTTACCGATATAGCCGGTGTGATGATGGTACATCTTGTCTTTCAGCTTATTACCCGTAACGGCCACTTTTTCAGCGTTGATCACCACGATGTAATCGCCGGTATCGATGTGCGGCGTGAAAATCGGCTTGTGCTTACCTTTCAGGCGACGTGCAATTTCTGACGCTAGGCGCCCAAGCGTTTTGCCGTCTGCATCAACCAATAACCATTCCCGGCGGACTTCTGCGGGCTTAGCGCTGACCGTGGTGTTCATTTCATTCTGCTCCAAACAAGGAGTGCAAGTGTGTCACGAAAGGGCGCGAATCTTACCGGGGAACAAAATAATTCGCAAGCATTTTGGGGCAGTTAGCGCTGTACTCGAGCTCGCCGAACGAATGCCAGATCATGATCTGCGCCGCCAGCCATCGCCGCCACCCGTTAGAAAAGCAATAACACTAACATTTACAGGCAGATAGCAGATTGCTCACAAATTCTGTCGATATGAAAAAAAAAAGCGCGACAGGGGGTGTCGCGCTTTCCAAAGTAACCACCAAAGGAGGATGGAGGAGAACTGATCCTTTCGAATCAGTATGTGCAAATATTCTGATATTCCGTCCTGTTTGTCAACCCCTGTTCAGACCTTCAGTGTGCGACCGTTCACGACTTCAATCCTGGTCAATTTTCAGGCGGTCGACCACTTGGCCGCCGATCAGGTGCTTGTCGATGATCTCGTCGAGATCCGAGTTGTCGACATAGGTGTACCACGTTTCTTCGGGATAGATGACGATCACCGGCCCCGATTCGCAGCGATCCAGGCAGCCGGCGTTATTGATGCGCACCTTGCCCTGACCAGCAATACCCAGTTCCTTGCAACGCTGTTTGACGTAAGCGCGCGCATCAGTGGCACCGCATTGGTTGCAACACTGTCGACCGTCGTCCCGCTGGTTGGTACAAAAGAAAACATGGTGCGAAAAATAACTCATACAACGACCCGTCCACGGCATGGCGTAAAGCCTCATTATATAGGCCATGTATCCAACGGATGACCAAACAGCCGCCAAGGCGAAGCTCGATCGCTGCGTAAAATGTGGGATGTGCCTGCCGGAATGTCCGACTTACCGTCTTAGCAGTGACGAGAACGAATCTCCGCGTGGCCGGCTGGCGTTGATTGAAGGCCTAGCGGATGGTCGCCTGAAACCGGATGCCGCCGTTCGCCGCCATCTTGATAACTGCCTCACGTGTCGGCGTTGCGAAGCCGTTTGCCCGTCAGGCGTCGAGTACGGCAGTCTCGTTGAGTACGCCCGAGCTGAGTTGGCTCCAGGCAAGCCGCGTCGTTGGCTGAAGTTACTGCAAGAACCGCGGTTGATGCGCTGGGCTGGTCAGGCCGCCCAGTTGCTCCCGTTAACGCTATCCAAACCACTAGGGCCATTGCATCGGCTCCATCTGCTCGGGAACAGTCTAGCTGGGGGAAGGCGCCCCCCACGCCCCGGGCACCTTGACGCAACCTCGCGGCCGATTAACGGCCGGGTAGGGCTGTTTCTCGGCTGCGCGACGTCGGCACAGCAAGGAACTGCATTGAACGCTGCAGTCCTGCTACTACGGTATTGTGGCTTTGATGTGGAAATCCCGGCAGACCAGGGTTGTTGTGGCGCCTTGGCGCAACATGCCGGCGATGTCACCACCGCGAAACGCCAGGCCGAGGCATTGCAGCGCGCGTTCCCCCGCGGACTCGATGCGGTGATCTCCATTGCCAGCGGATGCGGTGTGCATATCGAGGGCCACGCAAGCCCAATCCAACTTCCGCACCGGGACATCTGTGAATTTTTGCTCACCGAGTCCGAACTGACGGCTGACGATTTCCGTCCTCTCGATGCGACCGTCCTGGCGCATACCCCTTGCACCATGGCGAACGTTTACAAAGGTGGAAACTGGTCGCAGGCACTGCTGTCGAAGATTCCCGGTGTTTCCGTTGAGCCGCTAGGTGTTGCAGGCCAATGTTGCGGCAGCGCCGGAGACTACATGCTGCGTCACCCGGCGACCGCCGACATCCTACGCAGGCCATTGCTGGATCAGGCGCTAGCGCACCCCACCGCGCCGATCACCACGACCAATATTGGTTGCGCGATGCATATCTCGGCAGGCCTGCTCGAACGCGGTACGCAGCGGGAAGTCCTTCATCCCGTCGAATTACTGGCACGCCAGCTGGCCGATCGCTCGATGTGAAACGAAGGAAGGCGTAAGGGGCTTTCCTTCGCGAATTGCGGTTAAATACAGTTTCCAGCTGGTCACTATTCCGGATCCGTCATGCAACCGCGAAACTATTCACCCGCCGACACGTTGATGATGAACATCGATCAAGCCATGCGTACCCTGTTCGGCCGTCCACAAGTTACGGAACGAACAAACCCTGCAGGCGACATTCCAGATACGGAACTGACCGAGCAGGAGCGCGATCATATTGCACGCTTGATGCGAATTAACCATACAGGAGAAGTCTGTGCGCAAGCCCTCTATCAGGGCCAAGCATTAACAGCGCGCGACCCCGAGGTGCGCAGGAGCATGGAACGTTCAGCGGCAGAAGAAAACGACCATCTGGATTGGTGTGAGCAACGGGTAGAGCAATTGGGTGGACGCCTTAGCGTGCTCAACCCGATCTGGTATGCAGGCTCATTCGCGATCGGCGCTGCGGCCGGGCTAGCCGGTGACAAATGGAGCTTGGGATTCGTCGCCGAAACAGAGAAACAGGTAGAAGGGCATCTGGATGAACACCTCAACCAGGTACCTCAGCACGACGCCAGAACGCGGGTGATTCTCGAACAGATGAAAGCCGACGAGATCGTGCATGGCGAAAAGGCGCGGGCACACGGGGGAGTAAGCCTGCCGCAGCCAATCAAGGCATTGATGAAAGTAACGGCCAAGATCATGACGAAGTCGGTGTACCGGCTCTAGCAAACCCGGCATCCGGAAGCAGCATTGAAGGAAGCCCTACTTGTGGAGGTCTCGACCGCTTGACCTCAGCCCTCCAGCACGAAACAGTTGCTGTGCCTATGTCTGGTCCAGGACATCAAAAAGCGGCTTGAGGTGTTTCGCATACGGCGTCCAGCGGCTAACCGAACTCTGGTAGATCGGCTGTCGCACCTGCCATTTACTCGCTGTGTCGACCTTACGCTCCTGGTCGTAATAACTGAGCATCCGTTCGTCCCAACCGATGCCGACAAAATCGGCCAGTTCGCGCGCTTTGGTCGGCAGATCGGCGACAAGGTCTTCGTACTGTAGGGTTCAGATCGGTTGCGTAGTCGTGAAACTCGCTGAAATCCTGAAAATATATCGACAGAAGATTGTCACGCGGATCGCGTTTGACGTGAATGATCGGGGCCTGGGGGAATAGCATGCCAAATACCCCAAGCTGCTCGAAATTGTGCGGAAGCTTGTTCGTGACTTTGGTCTCGCCACGCTGAGTCAGCGCCTGCATCTTCTCCAGGTAAATCTCTGCATGCCTCGCGGTTTCGTCGCAGGTCACCGTTGACCACCGATCGAGACCGGCTCGCGGGTCTGGAAACTCCAGGTCCGCCGAACTGCACAGCTTGGAGACGTAACCATATTCGCCCGCACCGAATACACTTGGGTGCGAACTGATGATCTGCTCGGTAAGCGTCGTACCGGACCGCGGCATACCGACAATCAACACCGGCAGACGCGAGTCCGATCCACATGTTGCACGCTGCTCAAAAAAGTCCGATGTGAAGGTACTTTCGACGCTCGCAACCCATCGAGCGTACGCCTCGCGATCGAACCTGTTTCCGCGTAGCCGGTTTCCCAATCGGTAATACCGGAATGACTCGTCATACTGCTTGGCGTACCGGTAGTGATTACCCAGGGAGAACCCGATCCGGCGACGCGTCTCGGAATCGACGGACTTGTCGTCAGCCAGTTTGCGCAATTTCGCCACATCGCCATCGGTGAGTTTACGGCCGGGAGCGATCAAGAGCGCTGCGAATGCACCGGCATGATCTGGTTCGAGTTCGAGCACCCGATGCAAGCAACGTTCTTGCGCCGCAAAATCGCCGATGAACGTGAATTGACGCGCGACGTCGTACAGATACACCGCCTTGTCACCCGCCTTCGCCGTTGCACTGTCGAGCAATGTCCTCGCTTGGTCAATCTCGCCGAGCGCCGCATGAACACGCGCCATGGCTATGTCCACGGCTATACTGTCGTAGCCCTGAGCATCAGCCTTACGCAATGCCTCAGCGGCACGATCATATTCGCCTGTCTGCAATAACAAATCGCCGAACTCAAACCACATGTCCGGCGCTTCGGATTGCCTTTCGAGTGCTCGATGATAGTAGCTCTCAGCAAGTGACGACTGCCCCAGCCCGCGATACACGTTGCCGATCTGGAAGAGCAGTCGGGGCTCGGGCGCCTGAACCAGCTCTTCAACCTTCCGCACGGCCGCCGCGGCCTTCTGCGGCTCTTTCAGTTCCATATTGCAGATCGCCAGATTCAGGTGGACTTGCGGGTCATCCGGTTTCAATCGAGCGGCTTGTGAAAAGGCAGCTTCAGCTTCGTCGTGCTGTTTTTTCCTGACGAAGACAATTCCGAGGTTGGTATACGCATCGGCATTGCGCGGTTCGAGCCGAATCGCTGCGCGTAGACTCTGCAAGGCCCCATCCAGGTCGTTCTCGGCAAACAAGGCTGCCGCCAGACTGTAATGATAAAGCCCGATTTTGGGCGCGACTTTTATTGCCCGACGGATGAGGCGCTTGCTCTCGTCCTTGTTGCCGGTGTGTAGAGAGACCTGACCGGCAAGATGCAGAAGATCCGGGTGATTCGGCGCAACGGAAAGACCTTGGCCAACCGAAATTGCGGCAGCTTGCAAATTGCCTTTGCTCAACAATTGAGCCACGTTGCTCGCGATAACTGAGGCCTGCCGTTGGGCCACATCGTCTGTCGAGGCTCTTCTTGCTTTTGCTGTCGCTGGCGGCTTAGTGCGTTTCCGACTCATCGTTGTTGATCATCATTGACCCGTCCTGTGCAGGGCACTAGAACAACCGCGCCTAGGTCGAGTGATACTGCCGACTTTTCTCATGCACCGCCTGGATCATCGCTGCTGCATGCTCTGGTGGAATTGCCGGATGAATTCCGTGACCAAGATTGAACACATGGCCGGTTCCTTCACCATAGCTCGCAAGGATCTCTGCGACAGCGCGTTCGATAGCCTCGGGCGAAGCATACAGGGTGCAGGGATCAAGATTGCCCTGAAGCGCGACGCGGTCGCCAACACGTGCGCGCGCCTCGCCGATATCTGTCGTCCAGTCCAGACCCAGCGCGTCGCACCCGGTGTCGGCCATCCATTCCAGCCACTGCCCACCACCTTTGGTGAACAAAATCACGGGCACACGCCGACCATCTGCCTCACGGGTCAGGCCGTCGACGATCCGCTGCATGTAGGCCAGAGAGAATGCGCGATAGTCTTTTGGGGTCAGCGTGCCGCCCCAGGTGTCGAAGATCATCAGCGCCTGGGCGCCGGCCGCTACCTGAGCATTGAGATAGGCGGTGACGGCATCGGCAAGTTTTTCGAGCAGCAGATGCATCGATGCCGGATCATCGAACATCATGCCCTTCGAGCGAGAGAAGGTCTTGGTGCTGCCGCCTTCGACCATGTAGGTCGCGAGCGTCCAGGGACTACCGGAGAACCCGATCAGCGGGACGCGGCCGTCGAGCTCGTGCCGGATGGTGCGCACCGCGTCCATCACGTAACGCAACTCCTGTTCCGGATCGGGAACGCCGAGTGCGGCGATCGCCGCCTTGTCGCGCACAGGGCGCTCGAAACGCGGCCCTTCGCCTTCGCTGAAATACAGACCCAGGCCCATGGCGTCGGGTACGGTAAGGATGTCCGAAAACAGGATCGCCGCATCCAAGGGGAACCTGTCCAGAGGCTGCAGCGTGACTTCGCAGGCGAGCTCGGGGTTCATGCACAGGGCCATGAAATTACCCGCCTTTTCGCGAGTCGCGCGGTATTCCGGCAGATACCGACCGGCCTGCCGCATCATCCACACGGGCGTCATGTCGACGGGTTGGCGCAGCAGCGCACGCAGAAAACGGTCGTTCTTAAGTTCGGTCATGGTGTTCCTTGTGGGTACCCCATCGATACCCGCGTTGGGTCAGCGCACCTTCAGACGCAGATATGTCGGTGCGCACACCCGGCATGATATCAGGTGCGCCGATGACGCACCGACCGACTCACCGCGGTAGCGACGTAACGCCCATCAGGTATTCATCGACGGCGCGGGCGCACTGCCGGCCTTCACGAATCGCCCAGACAACCAGTGATTGGCCACGACGCATATCGCCGGCGGCGAATACCCCGTCGATCGACGTCTTGTAGGCGTCGGTGCCTTCGGTGCTGCCCTGAACATTGCCCCGACCGTCCAGTTCAACGGCCAGATCGGTCAACAGCCCTTCGTGCACCGGATGTACGAAACCCATCGCCAGGGTCACGAGGTCGGCCTTCAGCTCAAACTCCGAACCTTCGACCTCTGACATCTGCCAGCGCCCCTGCTCGTCTTTGTCCCAGCGGACCAGGGCGCACTTGAGCGCCCGCAGATTGCCATCGTCGTCGCCGAGGAACTCCTTGGTCGTGACATTCCATAGCCGTTCACAGCCTTCTTCCTGCGAGGACGAGGTGCGCAGCTTGTTTGGCCAATCCGGCCAGGTAAGGCCTTTGTCTTCTTTTTCCGGCGGCTTGTCGAGAATCTCGATCTGCGTAACCGATGCCGCGCCATGGCGATTCGAGGTGCCGATGCAGTCCGAGCCGGTATCGCCACCACCGATGACCACAACATGCTTGCCGGCGGCGCTGATCAGTTGCTGTTCGGCGCCCGGTACCTGCTGAACCACCTTGCTGTTGGCGCGCAGGAAATCCATCGCGAAGTGCACGCCGTTGAGATCACGGCCCGGCACCGGTAGATCACGCGGCTTTTCCGATCCGCCGGCGAGCACGACGGCGTCGAAATCATCCAGCAGGCGTTGTGTCGGAAAATCCGGACCACCCACGTGCGTGTTGACGTGGAACTTGACGCCCTCGGCCTTCATCTGGCCCATGCGGCGCTTGATAACCTGCTTTGCCAGTTTGAAATCCGGTATGCCATAACGCAGCAAGCCACCGACGCCATCCTGCTTCTCGTAGACCGATACCGTGTGTCCGGCGCGCGCCAGCTGCTGGCCCGCGGCCATGCCGGCCGGCCCTGAGCCTACGACAGCAACGCGTTTGCCGGTCTTGTGGGCAGCGATCTGCGGCTGAATCCAACCTTCGGCCCATGCCTTTTCAACGATCGACAGCTCGATATTCTTGATCGTTACCGGCGAATCTTCGATGTTCAGGGTACACGATGCTTCGCACGGCGCCGGGCAGATACGCCCCGTGAACTCCGGAAAGTTGTTCGTCGAGTGCAATACTTCGATGGCCGACTGCCAGTCGCTCTGATAGACCAGGTCATTCCAGTCGGGAATCAGGTTGTCGACCGGACAGCCTTCATGGCAGAACGGTATCCCGCAGTCCATGCAGCGCGCGCCTTGCTGGCTGACCTGCTCTTCCGACAGCGGAATCGTGAACTCATCATAGTGGGTGAGTCGGTCTGCGACCGGCGCATAACTGCGGTCAAGTCGGGCGATTTCTTTGAACCCTGTTGGCTTACCCATTGTTCAAACACTCACTTGCAATCAGGCCAACGCCCTTTTGCGCAAATCTTAGAAATTATGTTGGGCGGCCACCGGCAATGGCAGCCGCCCGGATTGGTTTATGCGGCCGTTTTCGCCTTTTCCTGCTGGGCCTGGATTTCTGCCAGGGCACGACGGTATTCGACCGGCATGACCTTCTTGAACTTCGGCAACCAGTTATCCCAGTCCGTCAGGATGCGTTCGGCAACAACTGACCCGGTGTACCCGTGATGCGCCTGAATCAACTGGCGCAAACGGATGGCATCGAAGCGGGTCATGTCATGCGATACATCGACCCGGCCGTGCGATTCCAGATCGCCACCCTGGTGGGCCAGCGATTCGAGCGCGTCGTCTTCTTCGGCGATCGGTTCGAGCTCGACCTGGGCCAGGTTGCAGCGCTGCATAAAGGTTTCGTCTTCATCAAGCACGTAGGCAATTCCACCCGACATGCCGGCGGCAAAGTTGCGGCCGGTCGGACCGAGTACAACGACGACCCCGCCGGTCATATATTCGCAGCCGTGGTCACCGACGCCTTCAACGACGGCCGTAACGCCCGAGTTGCGCACGGCGAAACGCTCGCCGGCCACGCCCCGGAAATAGCACTCCCCGGTGATGCCGCCATACAACACGGTGTTGCCGACGATGATGTTTTCTTCGGCTTTCTCGATCTTCGACTCGGGCGGCGGGTAGATGATGAGTTTCCCGCCCGACAAGCCCTTGCCAACGTAGTCGTTGCCCTCACCGGCAAGTTCGATCGTCACACCGCGCGCAACCCAGGCACCGAACGATTGGCCGGCGGTACCCTTGGCGTTGATCTTGATCGTGTCATCCGGCAGACCGGCAAAGCCGTATTTTTCAGCCACGCGACCGGACAGTAGCGTACCGAACGTACGGTTGACGTTCTGAATATCGATATCGATCTCGACCTTCTCACCGTTCTCGAGCGCCGGCTTGGCGAGTTCGATCAATTTATTGTCGAGCGCCTTGTCGATGCCGTGATCCTGCGTATCCGACCAGTAGACTTTGTCGTCTTCGACCGCAACCGGCTTGGCCAGCAGACGGCTGTAGTCCAGACCGTGTGCCTTCCAATGGTTGATGGCGCGCCGCATATCGAGACGGTCCATCTGGCCGACCATGTCGTTGAAGGTACGGAAACCGAGCTTCGACATCAGCTGGCGCACCTCTTCGGCAACGAAGAAGAAGTAGTTGATGACGTGTTCAGGCTTGCCGTTGAAACGCTTGCGCAATTCCGGGTCCTGCGTGGCCACACCCACCGGGCAGGTATTGAGGTGGCACTTGCGCATCATGATGCAGCCTTCGGCGATCAAAGGCGCCGTGGCAAAACCGATTTCGTCCGCACCCAACAGGGCGGCAACAACCACGTCTCGTCCTGTGCGCATACCGCCATCAGCCTGCACCGCGATGCGGCTGCGCAAACGGTTCATGACAAGCGTCTGGTGAGTCTCGGCGAGGCCGATTTCCCACGGAGAGCCGGCATGCTTGATCGAGGTCAGCGGCGATGCGCCGGTTCCGCCGTCATAGCCGGCGATCGTCACATGGTCGGCGTGTGCCTTGGAGACACCCGCAGCGACGGTGCCGACGCCAACTTCGGAAACCAGTTTGACCGAGATACGCGCCTGCGGATTGACGTTTTTCAGGTCGTGGATCAGCTGCGCCAGATCCTCGATCGAATAGATGTCGTGATGTGGCGGCGGCGAGATCAGGCCAACACCCGGTGTGGAATGGCGTACACGCGCGATCTGCTGATTGACCTTATGACCCGGCAGCTGACCGCCTTCGCCCGGCTTCGCTCCCTGCGCCATCTTGATCTGAATATCGTCGGCATTGACCAGGTACTCAGTGGTCACGCCGAAACGGCCGGACGCGACCTGTTTGATCGCCGAGCGCTCCGGGTTCATCGAGCCGTCCGCCAGCGGGTTGAAACGTTCGGGCTCTTCACCGCCTTCACCGGTGTTCGATTTACCGCCGATGGCGTTCATCGCCTTTGCCAGGGTTGAATGTGCCTCGTAGGAAATCGAGCCGAACGACATCGCCCCCGTTGCAAAACGTTTGACGATCTCTTTGGCCGATTCGACTTCGTCGAGCGGCACCGGATCTTTGGCGAACTTAAACTCGAACAGCCCGCGCAAGGTCATCAACGACTCGCTCTGTTCGTTGACGATGCGCGAAAACTCATCGTAGGTCTTAGCGTTGTTGCCGCGCACCGCGTGCTGCAGCTTGGCGATCGTCGCCGGCGTCCAGATATGGTTTTCACCCCGCAGGCGGAAGGCGTAATCGCCGCCCACGTCGAGATGCCGACGATAGATCTGCGCGCTGCCGAACGCGTCGCGATGCCACCGCACGGCCTCAGCCGCCACTTCGGTCAGACCGATTCCCTCAATGGTGGTCGAGGTGCCGGTGAAATACTCATCGACGAATTCAGTGGACAGGCCCACCGCATCGAAGATCTGCGCACCACAGTACGACTGGTAGGTCGAGATTCCCATCTTCGACATGACCTTCAGCAGGCCTTTGCCGACCGCTTTGACATAGCGGTAACGCGCCTCTTCGAGGGTGGGGACATCTTCCTTCTTCAGACCCGGCGCATCGCTCAACGACGGCAGGATCGCCTGAATGGTGTCGAACGCGAGGTAAGGGTTGATCGCCTCGGCGCCGTAGCCGGCCAGGGTTGCGAAGTGGTGGACTTCGATCGCCGCACCGGTTTCCACGACCAGACCCGAATCGGTACGCAGACCATGACGGATCAGGTGATGATGAACCGCCGACGTCGCCAGCAGCGCCGGGATGGCAATGTTGTCGGCGTCAACCGGGCGGTCGGAGAGGATCAGGATGTTGAAACCATCGCGCACCGCCTGCTCGGCGCTGTGACACAACAGTTCGAGCGCGCCCGCCATGCCGGCTTCGCCGTCGGCGGCCGGGTAGGTGATGCGCAGTGTCTTGGTGCGGAAGGCGCCGCCGGAACCGTCTTCGATGTTACGAATCCGCTCCAGGTCCTCGTTGGTCAATACCGGCTGGCTGACCTCCAACCGCATGTTCTCGCCGCCCGAGTGCAGCCCCAACAGGTTAGGGCGCGGCCCGATCAACGAGACCAGCGACATCACGATCTCTTCACGAATCGGATCGATCGGCGGGTTGGTCACCTGGGCAAACAGCTGCTTGAAGTAGTTGGCCAAGGGCTTGGGCTTGTTGGACAGCACGGCGGGCGGGTTGTCCGCACCCATCGAGCCGATCGCCTCCTGACCGGTCAAGACCATCGGGGTCAGCAGAAACTTGATGTCTTCCTGCGTATAGCCGAACGCCTGCTGGCGATCGAGCAGAGTCTCGGGGTCGGGCGACATGGCACCCACCACCTCGGGCAGGTCGTGCAGGTCGATCTGGGTTTGTTCCAGCCATTGCTGGTACGGCTTGGCCTTGGAGAGGCCGGCCTTGATCTCTGCATCATCGATGATGCGACCTTCTTCCATGTCGATCAGGAACATCTTGCCCGGCTGCAGACGCCATTTTTTGACGATCTTTTCCTCCGGGATCTGCAGTACACCCATCTCCGAGCCCATCACCACGAGGTCGTCATCGGTGACGAGATAGCGTGCCGGACGCAGGCCGTTGCGGTCGAGCGTGGCACCGATCTGACGGCCGTCGGTGAACGCAACCGCGGCAGGCCCGTCCCAGGGCTCCATCAGAGCCGCGTGGTACTCGTAAAAGGCGCTGCGATCGGCATCCATCAACGGGTTGCCTGCCCACGCCTCGGGAATCAGCATCATCATGGCGTGCGCCAGCGAATAGCCGCCGGCGACCAGCAGTTCGAGCGCATTGTCGAAACACGCCGAGTCTGATTGCCCCTCCGGGATCAGCGGCCAGATTTTTTCCAGGTCGTCACCCAGGATATCGGACGCCATCGACGCGCGCCGCGCCGCCATCCAGTTGACGTTGCCGCGCAGGGTGTTGATCTCGCCATTGTGCGCAATCATGCGGAACGGGTGGGCGAGATCCC
>MWSD01000099.1_pt1 | contig 12745 bp, 10 predicted proteins | sample 1021921 | NCBI WGS metagenome assembly MWSD01 (sample SAMN06338133, study PRJNA374545) | mollusc metagenome | biome: marine bay; material: sediment; isolation source: gill 40 cm from animal B | host: Kuphus polythalamius | place: Philippines: Mindanao | collected 2011-09-12 | reverse complement strand
GAACCAACTTGCCCCTTGGCCAACAGTGCTGCTGAAGGTATGTGCCGCGGCGGTGTGCAGATCCTGCTGCACGGTGGCGTGGATGTGCTGACCGGCAAATAACACGGTGCTTGCCGGTGAGCTCAGGCCGATATCGCCGGGGGCCTCGCTGACGATAAAAGGCGCCTCGAACCGTTCCGTTGGGTCGCCCAGGTCACGACTGCCCGGTTTGGCCTTTTTGGCGGCTTGGCCGCCAATACTCCCTTCGTATTTGCCTCCCTTGGAGGGATCGAGGCTGTCGATGAAGGTGGTTTGATCGGGATTGCTGGCCAATGGTTTGGCGCCCTGGGCAGCCGCTGCGTCGGAGAGGGCTTCGGCGGTCTTCTCTGCTGCACGTAGCTGGCCGACGGTTTCAGCGACATCCATCTGCGTTGAAACACTCTGGGGTCGGGCGGTGGCCGAAATCAGCAGGCCTTCACCGGCACGTACTGCCACCCAGGCATCCGAGCGCAGTTCGAAGCCCGCGCCCCGCCATGCGCCGCGTTGTGCTGAGCGTGGATCCTGGTGGATCAGGTGACCGAGACCAAGCTGGCTATCCGCATAGCTACTGGCGAAGCGCGTGCGCAGCTGATCGGGGGCATCGTCGGCCACCCATTGGTTGAAGCCATCGTTATGATTGTGGCTCATCCAGCCGGAGAGTACGCCGGGATGGTTGGCGCTGGCATCGACCCCGGCCGAGAAGGGTGGCATGTCGGCACCGTTATAGAGCTGTCGGCTGACCAGTGGTCGGTCGATGTCACCTTCAACAAAGTCGACCAGCACCTCGGTTCCGAGGCGTGGCAGGTTGTGGCTGCCCCAATTCGGGCCGGCCAGCCATTCGGCGACACGCACCCAGGTACCTGCCTGGTCGTTGCCGGGCGCATTGCCTTGGGTTTCAGCCGGTATGCCTTCGGTCAGCCCGCCAGCGTTGGGCCGCTCGCCGCGCTGCCAGGCGAACTGCACCTTGATGCGGTGGTCGCGCTCGGTCGTCAGCGGCGCATCGGGCAGGCCGACAACCAGGGCTGTCTGTGGTCGAATCGACGGCTTGGACCGCGGTAGCGGCACGATCGGCACGCCCCTGGGCTGGACATGAAAGCGATTGCGATAGGTGCCCGGCTCGATACTCGCGGCCTCGACCAGTTTGGCCGCTTGTGTGCCGAGATTGTTGGCACCTTCGTGTTCAACTGCCAAGACAACAAACTGAGCATCGTCGCCGACATAGTCTTCGTGTTGGCTCAGGGCGAAGACGGTACCCTCGTTGAGCTGGCGCACGCTGCCGCCGCCTTCGAAGCGTCGGTAGCCCGCTTCGTGCGCGGCTAACAACAGGTCGGTGCGTAGTTGGGCGGCATCAGTGGACTCGAATTGGTAAGCGCCCGAGCCGTCGTAGACTTCGAGCACCGGCAAATCGCCGTTCTCGAGCGTGCTGCCGGCTTCAGCATCGGTTGCGACCAGTTCTTTGTAGTTCCAGCTGCTTTGAGTTGCGACATTGGGCAGCACCCTGCGGGTTTCGCTAAACAGCTGGATACTGTCGCTGACCTCCGGGGCATCGGCGCGGTGGAAGCGGATATCCGGTTGGGCGTTGTCCGGCAGCTCGGCCTCGCGATCGAAAACGATCAGCTTGTGGCGCGCATGCGTGATCTCGTCGCCGGCCTGCGCCTGCTGGTCGTGTTCAAAGCGAAACGACAGGCCTTCTTCGGCCAACAGGCGGCGGACGAAGTCGAGATCCGTTTCGCGGTATTGGACACACAGGCTGCGCATGCGAAGCTGCTGGCTGACGTCCCACTGCCAGTCGGCTTGGGGGTAGTCGGCGAAGATCCGCTCGCAGATGCCGCGGATGTCGACATCCTGAAAGACCAGGCTGTTGTGCCGGTACGAGAGGAATCGCAACCAGGGCTCTATACGCAGTCGGTAACGTGCGAGACCGCCGTCGGCGCCGAGCTGCATGGCTTCGGTGACATAGCCGTGCCATGCACGTTTGCTGTCGTCTGCTTGCAGTAGGTAAAGCGTGACTTCTTCGCCGATCAGGGCCTTGAGTTCGAGGTTGGCCGAGGTCGACACACAGTCGATCTCGAAAACGAAGTTCTCGAACACGGCTTCCCGCCCATGGAAGCGCTCGACCAGAAGTGCAGCCTCCGGCAGCGCGGTAGCGATCTCAATCAGGCGATTCTGCTGGCTTAGCAGGTCAGGGAAGAATGAGCGATCCATGCATCGTATTCCGTAGCTACTGGCGTCGTCAGGGCAGAGTGATCTGCAGGTACGGTGCGCGCGGTGGCAGTGAAACCAGGTTTTGATACGGGCTCAGCGCCGCGGCAGTCTGGTCGGCCGAATAGTCGCGCAGACCGATGTATGCCAACAGTCCGGACAGTGCCAGCACTGAGGCCAATGCCCATGCGGGGAAGTTGCGTCGCAGGCGATGGGCGATTCGGTCAGGTGCCTGCCAATGCGGTGCGAATGGTGCTCGCTGCCCCTTGAGATGGGCTATCTGCTCGCCTAACTGGCGCGTGAAATAGCTCAGCTTTTCCGGTCCTTCGAGCAGATACTTGCCTTTAAAGCCGAGCAACAGGCAAAGGTGAAACACTTCGAGTGCCGGCAAGCGATTGTGACCATCCCGGCGGGCTTCTTCGAGCTTGTCGTAAAAATGCTCGCCGGCGAGCTGATCGCCGAACAAGGTGAGTTGCAGCGGCTGGCGTTCCCATTCATCCCGGATATGTCCGGGTGTCGAAAGTACGGCCTCATCGATTGTGGCGCAGAAAGCATACTTGGCATCGTAGATATCGGCGGCCGCGAAATCGTGTCGTGTTGCGCGACGTTCGAAATCATCCAGAAAGCGGCTCACGCGATCGACGAAACTCGCTGCGCTCGTGGGTTCCCAGCCGTTGCGCAGCAGGTAGCTCAGATAGAACCCCTCGTAGAGTAGATCGGCAAGCGTTTCGACTTCATGGCGATCAGCGGGTGCTGTGGTTTCGACTGGTGGGTCGGCGTACAGGGTGGCGACGGAGCTCATGCGTTCACCGCGATCAGTTCAAGTGAAAGGTCATCGAAGCCTTCTGGGGCATAGATGGTGACAGACTGGGCTTGCAGCATCCGTTCATAGAGCGGACTGCGCGGATCCAGCGAGAAATAGCAAGCCCCCGGGCGTACTGGTATGGCCGGCGGAACCTGGGCCGCATGCACCAGCTTCACGCCATGCATTGCCGAAAGGACGAGTTTCTCGACATCGTCGGGCGCGCCGATCTTCATACGCACCGGCACCGATTCGATAAGCTTCGGCAAAGGTTGAGCGGCCGACACGCCAAGATAGAAAGCAGTCTTGTCGTTGATCTTTTCCGAATCGAGGCGCCCGGCATGAAAAGCCGGTTTGGTTTCGGTCAACGCAATTCTGAAGTATCGCGTCGAGATGACCGTATCGAGCAGGTCACGCAGTATCTGGTCGAGTTTGAGAAAACCGGAGCCGGGATGGGCGTGATCGTACGCCGGAAGGTCGGCCAACGAATAGGTTTTCGAGAATGTCAGCAGGCCGCCCGCGAGGCGCAACTGTTCCTGAAACAGCCGTTCAGGATGAAGCACCGGGTTCTGATGCAGATGCGCGAGCGATGCAACGGCACTGCTGATCGTGTGCAACAACCAGAACGATGCGATATCGCCAGAGCGAAACTCAATGATGTTTTTTGATGGCTCCCGGTGGAAGCCGTACAGGGCGTTGACCTTGGCTTGCAAGGCATCGAGCAATCGCCTCAGCTGCAACATGATCATCGGTGCGGCACCGATAGATAGGGTAGGGGGCATGTAAGCCGTATCCAGTTCGAATCCGCTGGCCGGCGTCTTGCGCACGCGCAACAGCGCCATAGAAACATATTGGTCGAGCGGGTCGTCGGCGGGTTTTAGGCGTGCCGCTTTCTTGAGTACGGGAATCTCGGCTTCTGCCGCGTCGGTGAAGAGGTCAGCGCTGTTCTGATGTGAGACGACGTAGCGACGTTGCTCCTGCTCGTTGTCTTCGGGTACTGAGTTTCCGCCATGCTGCCGCATCTGATGTAGGGCCAGGCGGAACTCGGTGGACTCGTCGCCGACAATTTCGTCAAGCGCCACCGGCGGTGGTAAGAGGTCTCTATCGGGGGCTATATAGCTCTCGCCGTCGGGCAAGACGGCATCGATGTGATCGATACGCAGTATGCCGCCCCTGAGGGCGTCATTGTCGACAACCAGATGACGCACACCCCATCCGAAGGGTTGGGCCGTCAGCAACGCATCACTCACCAGTGATTCGTGGTAGGCGTCCTGTTGTTGAAAGTGCTGAGGTCTGAGGAAGAGTCCTTCACCCCAAAGAATCTTTGCCTGTTTCACGTGTCATTACTCTTCTAAAAGCAGCGAATGCCGCTAAGGGAGCGGGTGGCATCCGTGGCGCCCGCATCAGTCAGTTCACCTTCGGCGACGGTCATGGCACAGCTATGGAAACCGACGGCGATGCCGGTTTCTTCAGATGTCTCGCGGTTGAACGCCAGCTTCCAACGGTTTGGTGCCGGATCTCTAAACAGGGCGACAACACCGATGACCTTGACGCCGGGTTCCACCTGCTCTTCGAGCTGATAGGTCTTGCCCGGGATAAGCGTCAGTTCGCGCACGTTTACCAGATCTTCGGAAATAACGGCTTTCTCTGAATCCTCGTTACCGACCTTCGCATACGGCAGTGTCGAAAATCCCGCCTCGTTTCGCAGTTGATACAAGCGAACGACGAGAGAGAGTGACTCGCCCGATTCAGTCGCGTTCAACAGCTCGCCGGCCGAAAGCGTGACCAGCATCGGACGCGGTGCGTTCGGGTCCGGCGGCGTAAGGCCGACAGATTTCATTGCCGCGCCCAAAGCAGCCCCGGCAACCTCAGTGGCAACTGTGGTTACGCAGCCGTATAGAAGCGGTAAGAAGCAGATTAGTGTTAACCAACGCCGTATTGAATTGGCGCTTTGTCGTGGCTGTCCTTGCACGTTATTCGCTCAGCTGTACATCTATCCTTAAGGAGCTTGCATTCCCATCGTTCCATATCAATGGTGGAAGGCGCCACAATGTTACATCATCGGTGCGCTCGACGCTTGTGCATATCGATCGCTTTGCTTTGCTTGCATGAAATTTACTGCAATTTACATGCTGCAAATTCGTTACCTGACGCGAAGCCTATTGCGAGCGGTCGGCAATTAATGTACGTTACCGGCCGTACGGTAGCGACGTGTTAAACGCTTCCGTGCACAAGGACGATTCAATCACCAGACACACCCGGATTAGGGACGATTAGGGTTCAAGTGCGCTTCTCTATCTTGATTTTCGTTGTCGCTTTGCAAGCGACGCTCGTGGGTTGTTCCGGCATGCCGTCGCGTATGTCCGACGAAGAACGTACACGACATCTCACCGAGGCCGAGCTAAAAGCCAACGAACTGGTTTCTGCCGGCAAATACGAACAGGCAATCGGCATATTGACCAAAGCCGCGAGCATGCATCCCGGGCGGAAAGAACCGTGGGTGAACATGGCAAAGCTGTATTTTGGCAATGCGCAATATGGCGAAGCTATCGTGGCTTCCGAGGAAGTGCTGCAGCGCGACCCGGCCGACAGCACTGCGAAAAGTGTACGCGCCGTTAGCGGGTTGCGCGTAGCCACAGAGTCTCTGTGGGACCTTCGCGAAGACACCGAAACCACCGGTTCCGCACGCGACGATGCGAAGAACCTTGCCAAGGTTCTGCGTGAAATACTGGGTGAGGAAGTGCTCGTTCCGCCGATCGATCAGGAGCGGCTCAAGAAGCAACGCATGGCTGAAAAAGCCGCGGTCCGCCGTGCCGAAAGACGTGCGCGGGCTGCTCGCCGGGCCGCCAGGGAGGCGGCCAAAGCCAAGGCGCAAGCGGAGGCAGGCAAGGCGCTGGAAGATGCGATCAGCGATAAAGCACCGGCACTCGACGGTGATCCCTTTAACGTGTTGCGCTAGTCGATGAAAGATTATTCGCGTGTCGTGGTTCTCGATACGGACTTGAGGTGCCGTCGGTCCAAGTGACTCAGACAGCGTTTATTTTGCAAATTAAGGATTTCAATTCGCCGGGTTGTCGGTGATCGGAAATCGGGAGATTGAGATGGCAAAAAAAGAAAGCGTTCAGAAGCGGTTGCAGAAGGTGCGTCCGCCGCGTGTCCAGCTTACCTACGATGTCGAGATCGGCGATGCAATCGAACAGAAAGAGATTCCGTTCGTTGTTGGTGTGCTTGGTGATTTCTCCGGTCAGAGCGAGAAAGATCAAGGCAAACTTCGCGATCGCAAATTTGTAAACGTCGACATGGACAATCTGGATGATGTAATCGGCAGCATTGCTCCGCGCGCCGCTTATCGCGTCAAGAATAAGTTGACTGACGAAGGTGGTGAGATCGGGATCGATCTTACTTTCGACAAGTTCGAAGATTTTCGTCCGGAAGCGGTTGTGCAGAACGTTGAGCCCCTGCGCAAGCTCATGGAGGCGAGATCCAAACTCGCCGATCTGCGCAACAAAATGGCGGGCAATGAAAAGCTTGAGGATCTACTGAGTGACGTGCTGCAAAGTACCGAACAGTTGCAGAAACTCGGCAAGAAGGAGGAAGACTGATGAGCGCAGCACAGGGTGAACAATCGGCAGCTCCGGCTGCGGAAGGTGGTCTTCTCGACAACATCATTGCCGAGAGTCGGGTTGCCAAATCTGACGCGGAGCGCGCGCGTGCGCGCGATATCATCAGCGAGCTGGCCAGTCAGGTGCTTGAAGGCGAAGTTGTCGTATCGGAAAACCTTTCGGCTTCGTTGGATGCACGTGTCGCAGAGCTCGACAAACTGATCTCTGAACAGCTTAGTGAGGTCATGCACGCGCCTGAGTTTCAGAAACTCGAGAGCGCATGGACCGGCCTGCATTATCTTGCGAAGCAGACGTCTACGGGCTCGATGATGAAGATCAAGCTCATGAACGCGACGCAGAAGGAACTCGTCAAAGACTTCAAGACGGCGATCGATTTCGATCAGAGTGCGCTGTTCAAGAAAGTGTATGAAGAAGAGTTCGGAACCTTCGGCGGGGCGCCGTTCGGCACGCTGATCGGTCAGTTCGAACTGACGCGACAGCCTGAAGACATGTATTTCGTCGAGCAGATGTCGCATGTCGCGGCTGCTGCACACGCACCGTTCATCGCCGCTGCCTCACCGGAACTGTTCGGGCTGGATTCGTACACCGAACTTGGCAAGCCGCGCGATATGTCGAAGGTCTTCGACACAGTTGAGTACGCGAAGTGGAAATCGTTCCGCGAATCGGAAGATTCACGCTATGTCGGCCTGACGATGCCGCGTTTTCTCGGTCGCTTGCCGTATAACCCGGTTGATGGTGTTACCACCGAAGGGTTCAACTACGTCGAGGATGTCGACGGCACGGATCACTCGAAGTATCTCTGGTGCAACGCGGCATTCGCCATGGGGTCGCGCCTTACCAACGCATTTGAGAACTACGGCTGGTGCGCAGCCATTCGCGGCGTTGAGGGTGGCGGTCTGGTTGAAGACCTGCCTACGCATACGTTCCGTACCGACGATGGTGAAGTGGCGCTGAAGTGTCCTACCGAGATTTCCATTACTGATCGACGTGAAAAAGAGCTCAGTGATCTCGGTTTCATTCCGTTGGTTCACTGTAAGAACACCGATTATGCAGCGTTCTTCGGCGCTCAATCGGCGCAAAAACCCAAGAAATACGACACTGATGCAGCGAATGCCAATGCATCCTTGTCTGCCCAGTTGCAGTACATATTTGCCGTCAGTCGAATTGCGCACTACATGAAGGCCATGATGCGCGACAAGATCGGCAGCTTTGCCGCGCCGTCCAACGTAGAGACCTATCTGCAGCGTTGGATTGACCAATATGTCACTGCGGACGATTCCGCCTCTCAGGAAACCAAGGCACAGTTTCCGCTGCGCGAAGCGTCTGTCGAAGTCAGCGAGGTCCCCGGAAGACCTGGCGTCTACCGTGCGGTCTCGTTCATTCGACCGCACTTCCAGCTCGATGAGCTTTCTGTGTCGTTACGCCTGGTGGCCGAGTTGCCGCAGGCAAGCAATGGATAATTAACCAACACTGTAAGGAGTTGTTCCGTAATGAAGGACATTTACGTAGAGTTCAAAGGAAGCGACATCAAGGGAGATGCGCGCGACCAGAAGCACAAGGACCAGGTCGAGGTTTACACCTGGAGCCACGCTATGCGTCAGCCGAAGTCGGCGACGGCTTCTGGTTCGGGCGGTCATACTGCTGAGCGTTGTGAGCACGATGAAATGGTTTTCACCAAAGACATCGATGGCTCCAGCCCCAAGCTGTACCAAGCGTGTTCGTCAGGTCTGATCATCAACGACGTTGTGATCACCTTCTACCGTGCATTTGGCGGTAAGAACACCACCGGCAATCCCAGCACCACGCAGAACCGTCATCAGTACATGCGTATTGAGCTGAAAGACGTTCTCGTCTCGTCGGTTTCACCTTCCGTTTCAAGCGAGGGTATTCCGACCGAAACGTTTGCGCTCAAATACTCGGCGGTCAAGTGGACCTATGATGAACTGAACATCAATGGTGACAAGTCCGGCAAGGTCAACATCCAGGGCGCCTGGAACCTCGCCAAGAATACGCCCAATCTGACCTGAGCGTAGCTTCTGATATGAACATGGCGGTGCCTTGCCGCCATGTTCTTCTGCTGCATTCCTTATGCGAGGATTTGAACCGACACTGTTCGACAAGCTGTGTGACGACTCGCCAGTGGGTCCGGTGCATCGTCGACTGTCGGTTGATGAATTAAAAGACTCTGTCGCACGTGATCTCGAAGCGCTGTTGAATGCACGCACGGTATTCGATGATTCGGTGATGGAAGGTTATCCCGAAGCCGCGCGTTCAATTGCGTCTTTCGGGCTCGTCGATTTTGCCGGCCTTTCTTTGGCCAGCGTGCATGACCGCGTGACAATATGTCGGTCTCTCGAAAGCGCAATCTCCAAGCACGAACCGCGACTGAAGAACGTACAGGTGTCGCTCGACCTGGACCGTCGGTCGGTCAACTCCCTGGCGTTTTCCATCAAAGCAATGTTGGTGGTTAAACCGGCTCGCGAGCCGGTGAACTTCGATGCGATGTTGCAGCCGACGACACTGCAATACTCGGTAAACCGACAGAAGGCGTCGGGTGTGACAGGCTGACATGGAAGATTTGCTGCCTTATTACGAACGCGAACTGGCTTTCTTGCGTCGTCACTCGCGCGAGTTTGCAGAACGCTACCCGAAGATTGCCGGACAGCTTTTGTTGCACGGTGATGGGTGTGATGATCCCCATATCGAGAGAATGATTGAGTCGTTCGCGCTGCTCAGCGCACGGGTCAACAAGAAACTTGAGGATTCATACCCGCAGTTCACCGAGGCGTTGCTGAACGTACTCTATCCGCATTACCTGCGCCCCTTTCCATCGTGTTCCATTGCCTGGTTCGACACGGCCGGCGATGAAGCGAGCCTTTCCAAACCTGTGGTCATGAAACGGGGATTGGAACTTCAATCCCGGCCAGTCAAGGGCGTTCCCTGTCGTTTCAAGACAGCTTGGGACGTGTCGTTGCTCCCCGTGCAGGTTCGCCAGGTCAGATTCGATCCTATCGCTGAAGCACGAGGCGGGATTCGTTTGCCGGTCGACTGTACAGCGTCACTCACGCTTGAGCTGCGCAAGACGTCCAAGCAAGGTCGCTGGGGAGAGGGAGAGTTCGGCGCGCTACGGTTCTTTGTCGATGCCGAGCCATCGATCGCAGCAGCGCTGCGTGATGCCTTGTTTTTGCGCGTGGTGAAGAGTTACGCATCGACTGCGGAGGAACGGTGGCAGTCATTGAGCGACGATATCATCGGTGAGGTGGGGTTTGCCGACGAAGAATCTCTGATCCGGTTTCCGGACAATGCGCACAACGCCTATCGACACCTTACAGAGTATTTCGCGTTCCCTGAAAAATACAATTTCTTCGATCTGCGCCTGGATAGTCTGCCTGTCTCCCTGCGGTCCAAAGAAACGATCGAGATCCATCTGGCGTTCGCTGATCTGCGGGCCGACAGTGATGCGTCGCGGCTCTTGCAGACCATCGCCGCTGAGCACCTGCGATTGGGTTGCGTTCCAATCGTCAACCTCTTTGCGCAAAAGGGTGACCCCATACGCCTGACCGAGCGTAGCAGCGCTTACCCGGTCGTTGCCGATTCGCGTAAGGCGTTCGCTTATGAGGTTTATTCGATCGACTCGGTGCGTCGCGTGCGTCAAACGCCGCAGGGCGAATCGATAACCGAATTTCGCCCTTTTTTCTCGCTCTACCACGGCGAGACACCAGAGAAAGACGGCCAGTATTGGCATGCGCAGCGCAACCATCTCGTGGCGGAACACAGTCCCGGGTACGAGACCGAGATATCGGTCGTCGATGCCGATTTCGAACCGCTACATGCCAAATCCGATGTATTGAGTGTCGCTTTGACATGCACCAACCGCGATCTGCCTCATCACCTTGCCACGGGTTTACCCGGCGGAGATCTGACGATGGAGGGCGGATCGGTCGCCAAGGCGATCAGCATGTTGCGTAAACCGACCAAACCCTATCGCTTCGACTATCGCGGAGCCGGGCAATGGCGCCTGATATCGCATCTGGCGCTGAATCACCTGTCGATCAGTGGTAGTGGGCTGAACGCGTTTCGCGAGATGTTGAGCTTGTACGATCTGCCTCGGACGGCGGTATCGCGTCGGCAGATTGTCGGGATTGCCGAGATCTCACAGCGTGACAAGACGGTCTGGTTACCCGGCAATCCGTTTGCGAGTTTTGTCCGCGGTCTGGAAATCACCTTGACAGTCGACGAGGAGAGTTTTGTCGGAACCGGTCTGGATATCTTCGCACGCGTAATCGATCGCTTTCTCGGCTTGTACGTCCACCTGAACAGCTTTATTGAACTGGTGCTTGTCTCCAGCCGAACCGGTGAGGAATTGGTCAGATGTGCTCCGCGCGCCGGCGAATCGATCCTGCTCTGATCGAGCAGCTGACCAGTGAGCCACAGCGGTTTGATTTCTTTCAGGCCGTGCGTGTGCTCGACCGCCACTTGCGCAAACAGGGCGCCAAAGAGCCGGTCGCCGATCGACTGAGATTTCGCAATTCTCTTGCTCTCGCATTCGCGCCCAGCCAAATAGAGACGCTCGATGTCGAGTATGCGAGCGACGATGAGGGCAATGAAACCGACCAGCTGCGAAGGGTTTCTTTGACGCCGGCATTCATGGGGCTGTTGGGACTGCACGGTACATTGCCGGCGCACTATACAGAGCAGATCGCCGATCGCGAGCGCTACCATCGAGACCGCGGGGCGCGGCATTTCCTTGATCTGTTTTCGAACCGGTCGGTAGGGCAGTTCTACAACGCATGGAAGAAGTATCGCTTACCGCTTCTCTACGAAACTGAGCGCCATGACCAGTTTCTTCCGCTGGTACTAGCGCTCGGCGGTCTTGGATTCGATTCACTGCGTAACCGGCTGCGTGACAGTCCTGGCAGTATCGATGATGAATCGATGGCGTACTTTGCGGGCATGCTGCGGCAACGCCCTGTATCTGCAACGTCGTTGCAGACAATCCTGTCCCAGTATTTTCGTACCAGCGTCAAGGTCGAGCAATTTATCGGCAAATGGTACACGCTACCCGAGTCGCAGCATTCTAAGCTCGGCGGTGCCAATGCCGCTCTGGGAAAGACCATGATGGTCGGCGAGCGCGTCTGGCAACGCAACCTGCGTGTTCGTATTCGCATCGGGCCATTGTCTCGCGATCGCTATCTGGCATTTCTGCCGGGAAGCGAATTGTCGGCAGCGCTGCATAAGATTCTGACGTTGGCGACTTCATATCAATTCGAATATGAGATACGTCCAGTGCTTAGGGCTGCAGATGTTCTTCCCAGCCAGCTCGGGGCTGAGCAGCAGCCCCGCCTCGGATTCGACACTTTTCTTTGTACTCGCGCAGTGACGGAAGACCGTGATGACACGGTGTTTGAACTGCATGCCGCCTGAATAGGGATATCGTCTTATGAGCACTTCACTCAAAACACTGATCAGCAAGCTGAATGGACTCAGTCGCACGGCGACCGAACGGGCTGCCGTCATTTGCATGAATCGCGGCCACTACGAGGTGGACCTGGAACACCTGTTCCTGGCGCTTTGCGAGCAGCCGGGTAGCGATGTCGTGAAGGTCGCGAGTCGCAGCGATATCAGCATCACCGGTCTCGAGCGTGAACTCGACAACGCGCTCGGTCTGCTCAAGACGGGCAACACCCGCACGCCGGTGTTTTCGCCCCATTTGCAGAAGCTGTTCGAGCAGGCGTGGCTGGTCGCCTCGCTGGATTCTCGCCTGCAGCGCATTCGCTCCGGACACCTGTTGCTTGCGCTGTTGACCGAGCCCGACCTCGTTCAGCTGGCCTCGCGTGGTTCGCGGGCCTTCGAGAAGATCAATCTTGGCGAGCTGAAGCACAACTTCGATGAGCTGACCCAGGGTTCGCTCGAAGCCGCAGAAGTAGCGGGAGAGGGTGGCGAGCAGGACTTGAGTGACGGTGATGCCGACGTCGCCGCGTCTGCGATGCCGGGTGTCAGCAAGACCCCGGCCTTGGACCAGTTCACGACGAATCTCACCCAGCGCGCCCGCGACGGCAAGGTCGACCCCGTGATCGGCCGGGACAGCGAGATACGACAA
>MWSD01000148.1_pt1 | contig 12996 bp, 14 predicted proteins | sample 1021921 | NCBI WGS metagenome assembly MWSD01 (sample SAMN06338133, study PRJNA374545) | mollusc metagenome | biome: marine bay; material: sediment; isolation source: gill 40 cm from animal B | host: Kuphus polythalamius | place: Philippines: Mindanao | collected 2011-09-12 | reverse complement strand
GAGGAACATCTGGACGAAGTCATCGACAAGGCCGCCGATCGCCCACGCTGGGTCAGGTGGCCCGCGGGCTGATTTCCCGCGATATCGCGTTGGAGTTGATGTTGGTGCCCGGAGCCGGAATCGAACCGGCACGGCCGCAATGGCCGGCGGATTTTAAGTCCGCTGCGTCTACCAGTTCCGCCATCCGGGCATATCAGGAGATCGGGGCAAGATAGACAGTCGGCAACATTCTGCCTTGGAAATGAGTGGAGGCCGAGACCGGAATCGAACCGATGTCCACGGATTTGCAATCCGCTGCATAACCACTCTGCCACTCGGCCAAACTGGATGTTTCAACCTAGCGGTGGGCTGAAACAAGAAACCCCGCAAGCGCGCGGGGTTTCCTGGAATCTGGAGCGGGAAACGAGACTCGAACTCGCGACCCCAACCTTGGCAAGGACGATCACCCTCAGCACCGCTCAGCGGAACGCGGCGAATCATACTCGAAGTCACACGGAATTGGAAAGAACTATGACAGGGTTCTGCTTATAACCGCCTTTCGATAACACCCAACTTAGCGAGTGCAATGCAATCCAACATCGAATTCACCGATTGCTAGATGTCCGTGTTTTCTTCTCCATCCGTTAGGTAATTCGGATCGAGAAGCTGACACAGAAACTTCGCAGTCTCCACCGCCGTCTGAATGGCCAAATGCATACCAAATACCGCCCTCTGGTCAACCAATTGCTCTGGATCAATGGCGTCAAGGGCCAAGAGGTAGGCGTGGAGATTCTCCGCCACGTCTGCCGGCAGTACGTGCGAAGAGCACAGGTAGTTCTCAGGAACTTTGTAGAGGTTATCTTTGGTCATGATCGCGTCCTAATGCAATTTTTTGTACGTACAATAAATATCACTCAACCATCCGAGTTCGTCAAGGATTTTTGTACGGGCTAAAATCAAAAAATGAGCAAGCCACCTAAGCAACGCGGTCGCCCACGAAAAGAAGAACCTGCGACAAGTCGTTTCGAAATTCGGGTGACGCCGCAACAACGACAGCGCTGGCAAAAGGCAGCCGACCAGGCCGGAGCAACCCTGTCTACGTGGATAAAGCGAGTACTTGATGAGAATTCTCACTGAACCTCCCTGAGTTAGATTCCTCATTTTCGGCTCACTCTGGGTGATACGGATATCTTCTAGCTCAACAATAGGCAACCATCCGTACAGTTCACCCCGTCAGACTAATTATTGTTTGCGCCGCTCGCTCTCTCTGCCACACCAAGATCTGCAATCGCAGAAGAAGAGAGTAACCAAAAGCACCAGAGCGCATCTCCATAACATACTGTTTTTATTTGTTTAATTTACAAACAGCCGCTTATCACCCCCCTCTTCCGCCGTACTCTGCAGACATTGGATCGCTGGTCTCACATCAAGCCAAGCCAAAGAGTTCATCCGAAAAGCCGCCTCGAAAACGTCCTTTTTTACACGACGCAACACAGCAAAAACGCGTAATTTATTACTTGATGGCGAATAATTGGCCGGCAAGGAAAATTCGTTATTCATTGTTTTTCCTATTTTTTATTGTCAACAGATTAGATTTGTACGCCATTGGCGAGGTTTCACGTGGAACACGGTTGACAGCCGCGCATCATCGCGTATATTTCACAACAGGTTTAGAAAAAATGGGTGGCCGTCATGGCAGATGATCCCTCCGAGTCGAACGTAGCTGACGACCTCGAGTCGCACTCTGTAGGTGGAAACGCCGAACAGACTGGCACAGCAGCACAGGACGCCAGCAAGAGCTCGCGTGTGAAGAAACCTCGAAAGGTTCTACCGGCGCAGCGGGTTTCAACGGTCAATCAGTTTGAATTGCTACGCGCTTTCGCGATCGCCAGCGGTGATGACCGAAGCGCCGTGGGCATTCAGGACGTCGCTAGCATTCGGGATTTGCATCCGAACACTGTCTCGATGTGCAACCCGTTCTTCACCGACACCGGCCTGATTGTTAAACACGGCCACAAATTCGTACCTTCTCCAGAAGTTGTCGCGTACTCCGAACGCGCTCAATGGAACTCAGATGACTGCGGCGAGAAACTCGCGCCGATTATCAAAGAAACTTGGTTTGCCAAGGCTCTCATTCCGCGGCTGCAGCTGAGATCTGTGAATGAAGATGAGGCAATTGCGCTGTTCGCTGATATCAGCGGAGCAAGCCCCGCTCACAAAAGCCAGCTAATCATGTTGCTCGATTACCTGCAGCTGTCTGGACTCATTAATCGAGACAACGGGGTGCTGAAGTTAGAGAAAGTTAGCCCTTCTGCGCCGCCAGCGAATACTGGCGAAAACAAAACAAAAGCGGTCAGCCCAAATGAAGGAGGCAACGAAAACACTCAGTCCAGAAATGAAAATATCGAGTCTTTCGTGATCCCTATACCAGGAAAAGACTCGGCGACGATTTCTGTACCCAAAGGGCTGGACGATTCTGATTGGCAAATGATGTCTTCAATGCTTGATCTGTATATCAAGCGCATGCAGGAGCGAAATCGATGAGAAGAGCGCCTGCCCTTGCGAAAGCACAGCGCGAGTGACCGCCTCACCGGTCGCAAGGGCAAAAATAGAAAGGCCCCGGAGATTTCGAGCAATCCACGGGGCCGAGGTGATAAGTCACTCACCTTTTAGCCAGCGTATCCGAATCGAGTAGACACTTGATTCAGGGATCTTCACGAATAAACGGTCTTTGGCGAGGCCGCATGCAGATCCAATTATTGCTGGCTACAGCGTTGGCATGGTGGTGAGGGCGTCCCTCTGCCACTTACCGGCTGCGCACCTAGATATTAGTTTATCTGGACCGGTAAGTCTATATCGCCCTTAGATATCACGAACGTGTTTTTCTTTTGAAAACAGGAGGTAACGATGACAACTTGTACTTGCATCTACCCCAAGTCCGTGACTGTGAGGGCGTATGTTCGCTTCCGGCTGGGCCGGTTCGAAACAGTATGCCAACACTGCCGGAGTTGGCCTAGCCGTTAACGGCTAGGGGATTGGCGGGCCCTGTGCCCGCCTTTCTTACCCACCGGTGCATTGCTGTCTTGCCTTAACCGCTTTCCGACAAATCCAAGCAGTACTCGAAGGCGAATCGAAAGTTATTTGGGGAAGCCCAGTATCACTGCTCGCAACAGCGTCGGGATGGGCGTCCCCGGCTCATAGGCTTGCCCAAGAACCAGGCCCGGCGGTTAGCTTGTCGTTTCAAGGGAGGCTCACACGACAAACTTCACCGCTTTGCAGTCACATCACGACGCAGCCTCGTGAATCTCGACAACGGATTCGGCATGCCGTAAGGCAACATCGACATCCATCAACGCCCGAACTTCGACGGAACCTTTGGCGAAGTTCGTCCCATAGGGATTGACGTCGATCTCAAGCATTCCCCACAAGCCGACCAACACATCCCGCCAATTGGCCAACATCACGTAACCAGCCGGCATGTTGCTGGTGTAGAAAGCAGGTAGCCCATTCATCGAGCCCTGCCCACGCTCACGACCGGACGACCACACGAAGCGACCGGTGTCAGTCCCGACGTCGGTCGTCTTCAAGGCCATTGCCAACTGCGGAGTCGTCAGATAGGCCAGGTTACCCATATCCGCGTTAGATGCGGCCAAGGCGCCCTCAAGACCAACAATATCCACATTGTCTGGCGTTGCGCCATTTGCATATGTGAACGACCCCGGTGTAGCCGGAAGCAGGCCTTTCGGCTTGTTTGCGGTGCCACCGCCTTGTAGCACTTCCAAGTCGACACCGACTGCCACCGTGTCAGCCAGATCCATTCGCACCAGCATCTCGATGTCGGGAGAACTCTGAACAAGCATCTTGTGCGAAAAGCGTGTCAAAGCACCGACCGTATGCGGAGTGAGCGCAATCTGATCGAACGTTGGATCGCTATCGGTCAAGGCATCTGCATCATCGCCAGCAATCCAGTAAGGAGCGGCACTCGACGCCTTTCGCGGAATAGTGACGTCACCCGATAGCCCTTGCAGAACAGTTGACATATTCATCACAAAAGAGCGGGCTCGCAGCACATCGACAAATGCTGACCCCATGTGCTCAGTCGGCACCAGCTCACCACCGGTTCCCAACTTCTGAACCGATCGGACGTGCAAGGCGTCAAGAGGTACAAGTAGACCCTTCGAGCGGCGACCTGTCTGCGAAGCCAACGCTTGGCTGACTTCCATTTCAAACCCAGCTTCTCGCATGTACTTTGGGTCCATTGACGCCCGAATTGCACGCACCAGGCTGTAGCCATCAAGGTCGCGAGAGCTCAAACACAAGGCTGCACTCATTCCCCCCGTGTTGACGTTGAGCGAACCATAGTCGCGGCTTTCCTGCTCGCGCATTGCAGGCGCCTGTGAAGCAATTGTCTTCACTACGTCCATTAGGTCGTCGACCGACCTGCCTTGCTGGATGAATCTTTCGGCCAGGTCGGCCTGCCCGTACTGATTTCCGATCCGTATCATTTCCGTGGCCCGCGCGCGCTCAGCGCGGATCTCACTGCTGTTCGCTTGATCATGTTCGTCGTGTTCAGTGGTCATACTCATTACTCGTGATTTGTTTAGGCGAAGAGTCGACCGCGAGCGCCCGACACCAACAGTAGGGTCGGCGGCTACTGGCGCGATAGAAACTTCATAAGGGGTAAAGCGGGTGACGCGGTAGACGGGATCGCCATCGCGATCGCCATCATTCACCATGTCGTTAATCTCGTAACTAAGGGAAACGCCACGCAGGCCTTCAGACACCATCGTGCTGTACTCACGGCCTTTCGATGTCGAGAAGAAGCGTAGGTTTGCTCGGAGCTTGCCGTTGACCAGGCGTAAATTTTCCGCCATGCCGACAGGCTCATGGTGGTTGTGGTTCGCAAGCAACGGCAGACCATCCGCCGCGCGCGACAGATCGACCGCAGCCGCGTCATGGCTGAGAATCTCCCAGCCCCAATGGCGGAGCACGGGATACTCTGACGAGATCGACGCATGGAAGACGAGGGCTTTTGCCTCCCCTTTCCTCTCTACGGCGAATTTTCTTGTTTCCAGCTTCACAGAGACACCTTCATCAAGTCCCTGCAACGCAAAAGGCGGTGCCAGGGACACGAACCCGCGCATGCCACTACTGGTGGCTTACGCACTTGTTTCGCATTCCTGACACCGCCTTGGTGTCTTCGCTTGTGTTACTCGATGCCCTGACAGGGATCGCGCCAACACAAGCTAGGCTCACATGTTCAAACTGTCGCCGGCCGGGCTTTCTTACCCGGCCATATCTGTTCGAAGGGCAACGACGAACAAACTGCTCACTCGCAAATATAGGGGCGACAGTTACTAAGTCAAGAGGCAATGACATGGCAATCGCCTCGCGTGGTGCCGAAGGCGCGCGGAACATGATCGACAAACCACTGCGTTGCTTGGTATCTGCCACGCCCCAATCAGCAAGCTGTGGAATGTCGGCAACGACTCTCAATGTGCGCATGCCGGCTTTGATACTCGGCTCGCGCGTTTTCGCGCGCGGCGGCGCCAGGCTCTCTCCGCTGTTTTCGCCGAAGGCTTCGGCGCGCAACTTTCCACAGTACGCCAACAACCAAGCGCGCAAAGGTGCGCCATCAACGAGCGTGCCTTGCGCGATGTGTTTCGAAACGGCCGGCTGCGAAATCCCGACGAGCTCAGCGAATGCTGTCCGCGTAACCGGCTGGTCAAGGTTCATAGCGATTCCGATAAAACGACTTAAAGCGGCGAGAGGCATAACCCCCCTAAGAGGGCTCGCGTCTGCAGAAAACATGCGGTGCGAATTACCCGCATGCAACGCTTTGGGGAAGGACCCGCAGCGGCGAACCTGTCCATACACCGGCGCTCGGCCCGAATCGCTGTACCACTGAACCAGCAAACCGTCGACGGATTGTGGCCAGGTCCACCTGCCCAACCTGCCCAACCTGTTTTGGCTACGTTGGGTATGGGTAACTCTATGATCTGGAAGTGAATTACCACCTATGCCTAACGTGCCCAACGTATTCGCGCGCGCGCGTACGCGCGTGTACGTGCGCGCCCGCACATGTGCGCGCCTGCGCGCCCACGCGCGCGAAAGGTTGGGCACGTTAGGCATTCGCCCTAAGCGCCTGTTATATCTAGCGAAAATGGTGCCCAACCCCATTACGGTAGGTTGGGCACGTTGGCCAATGGAGTGCTGATCAAACATCAAGATCGCATCCCATCGTCGTTGGTTTTCGTTTGTGGAGCCTGCGGCCGCAGGTAACCGTGAACGCGCTTGCCGCCGACGGTCTTGCGATCTTTACGCCAGCCTAGCGCACCCATGATCACGCTGACCCTGCTCTGAAAAATCTTCTGATTGGGACGATGCTCGCTATCGAGAACGTGTTGAAGAATATCCCCCGCTGTTACGAACTCATCTTGAGTGTGCTCCAACCATTCGCGAATTCGCCTTTCCAAAGCATCACCCGGGGACTGCCGCTCTTGGATACGCAAACGTAGCTGGCTCTTGCTACCGATGTCCGCCAACTTCTCGGTAAGCGAGTCGAGCTCGCTAGTCATCGAAATTTCCCAGCGATCGACGAGACGTGACCCCAGTTGCGCCAGGCCGGAAATAGCAACGTCGTCATCGGGCACAATGCGCTCGATAGCTCTGAACAGCGACCCCAGTTCGACAATCGATTTTGCTGCTAGCGCCAGCCCGTCCAGAGCTGCGGTTCGCATCTCCTCAAGGTCCGACTCGGCCGATCTTTTCTTGTCTCTTGCCGCCATCACTGCAACTCAGAGAACGCCAAGCACACAGCCTACCGCTTGGTAAGCCTTCGGCCGCGAAGCGTCTTTGATGCCTCGCCGGTAGCCGCTCACGGGACCGTGATGATCCTGAAGCTCGTTCATGTCATACCACCTTCGTCGCGGTTGAGCGTGCTTAGCTTCGTCTTAAGATCGTTCCACTCTTCGAGTAATCGAACTTGAGCTATTCGGAAGTCAAAGAGCACATCTGCGGTCTGCAGTTCGCGCTCATACTTCTCGACGCAGTCAGTGAGCCGAAACAGTTCACGACGCGAACGTTCCAAGCGAACTGAAAGATCCTCGTCCGCTGAAATATCAGCCGGCTGTTTCGTTGTTCGACGCTGAAACTTGAGGACGTCAGGTGGGAGTCCGTCGCTCATACGGCATGAACATCGGCAATTCGGCGTGCCTCTCGCTGAAGGATACCGATCGCGACATCGCCGAACCCGGGGCCAACCAACGACCCACCAGGCCCGCGCCGAATGATCAGTTCGCCAGAATCGACAAGCTCTTGCCTATGCTGTCGTACGAACCAGTCAAACGACCCGACGGTGCCGAATAGCTCGCCGCCGTCTTCGATGACCCATTCGCGACGTTTCTTGAAATCAAGGGGTGTATAGCTTTTGCTCATGGTACGCTCGGTTGCTCGCCGCCACTTGGCGATGCTTAGAGCGTAATGGCGTGTCGACGCTAAGTCGGCACCTTAGAAATCAGCTAATCGAACTAATTCTGTAGTTCTAGGTAGCTTTCGATCCATCCGGTGGGATCGCTAACCGGCACTTGGCTGAATTCACAAACAAGCTGCACAGCGCGATAAAACTGGCCTTTCTTGGCGGGGCTTATCTTGCCTTCGCACGACCAACGATCAGCAAGATGACGGATAAACAGTACGCCTTCCGAACCCGCCTGACGGCCTTTGCGAACGAACGGGCCAACAGCTGCAGCCTCGTCTGCAGCTGCAAACTGCAGATCTTGCAGTAAGACGACAATCTCCAACAGATCAACGCTCAACAGCGGCGCGGCGCTATCGCGCAGAAACGCACGTTCACGAATCCGCGACCAATCTGCCGGCGTAAACTGATTCAGTTGTGATGCCAGGCGCCCAGACGATCCGGCAATGTCGCTCAAAGCAGTTTCGGCTTGCTTCGGCGTTGATAGCGCAGCCTCTCGTCGTTTCTTCGATGTTTCCCGAAGGGCGAAATAAAGATCCACGGCATCTTCAGCCGCAACGATGAACTCTCCAGCACATTCACCGAGAAGGGTTTGGAGTCTTTTCCGTCCTTCCGCACTGATGAGCGGCGAGTTCTCCCTATCCTTCACGGTCGAACACCTTGGCAACAATCTCAGCCTTGTCGCGCGTGTTGTGGTGCATGTAGCGGGCAGACGCCGACAGCGTCTTATGCCCCATCAGCGCCATGATTTGCGCCTGATTGACGCCGGCGGTCGCCAACGCGTGGCCGCAGCCGTGGCGCAGTTGGTGGAAATTACGCCCCGCCAGACCTGCCTCGATAACGACCTTGTTCCAAAGCGCCCGAAAATGCATGGGACGCCCTGTCCTGCCGGCAAAAATGAGTTCGTCAGGCTGCTTGCCCGGCAGTTTCTTCAACTCAGCCACGGACCGCTTCGATAAGGCCGCGACGATCGGCTCGCCGTTCTTGGTGCGCGAGACGGTCGCGGTGCCGGCGATTAGATCCACATCGGCCCACGTGAGATTCAAGAGGTTCGATTTGCGCAGACCGGTGTGATAGGCCAGCACGACCAGCGCCGACAGCTTGCCCCAGCGCCGATCGAGGACCCGAGCGACGGCCAGGATCCGCTGGACCTCTTCAGGACGCAGGTAGCTTTCCGGATCGACCGGCTCAGGCAATTTCTCGATATTGGCGGTCGGAAAAACGTAGGTGCGCGGGATCAGGCGCAGCCGCCGAGCATACTTGTACAGGCTGCCGAGTTGGCTGATATAGCGGTTGATGGTAGAGCCGGCCAGCGGTTTGCCGGTGGCGACAGTTGCACGGCCGCGCAATGGGCGTAATCGGCCCCGGCTAGCTAGGTGCACCACTGCTGCATCAACATCATCGGGTGTGATTTCAGTCAGATCCCGGGGGCCGAGTTCGGCCACCCAGAAATCCAACCGTGAGAGCGTGGAGACGTCGCATTCGCGCGCCGCCACGAAGGCGGCAACCACGTCTTTTAGGGTAGGCATTGTCAGATCTCCCTGTACGAAACGAACACAACCCTGATTAGGGGTTACGGTTCGCCGTGGCGGCGTACAACCGAGAGAAAAATCAATCACCTACAGAATCTGGAGCGGGAAACGAGACTCGAACTCGCGACCCCAACCTTGGCAAGGTTGTGCTCTACCAACTGAGCTATTCCCGCCGAACGAGCGCCGTATTCTAGGCATTTGGCGCAATGTGTCAAGCATGTTTCTTAAGATTCGTCGCTGGTATCCGCCGGCAATAACGGCCCCCGCAAACTCGGCCAGGCGGCGCGTAAGTACATGGTCATCGACCACAAGGTGAGCACGACCGCGACGAACATCAGCACCAAACCTACCGTGTAGATCGGGATGCTCCACAGGTCGTCGCGATAGATCAGCAAGGTGATCGCCGCCATCTGCGCCGCGGTTTTGAACTTGCCGATCTCAGACACCGCCACCTTGGTTCGGCTGCCGATCTCGGCCATCCACTCGCGCAACGCCGAAATGGCGATCTCGCGACCGATGATCACCGCGGCCGCAACGGCCAGCGAGATGCGGGGATCGGCCTGCACCAGCAACACCAGGGCCGTGGCGACCATCAGCTTGTCGGCGACCGGGTCGAGGAACGCACCCAAGGCCGAGACCAACTGCATCCGCCGTGCAAGATAGCCGTCGAGCCAATCGGTGGCAGCGGCCAGGACGAACACCACGGTTGCCGCCTCGCGCGACCAACTGACCGGCAGGTAGAAGAAAATGACGAAGACCGGGATCAGGACGATCCTCAGAACGGTCAGCAGGTTCGGCAGGTTGTAGATCGGATTCATTTATCGCCGTGAAAAGCCGCATAGATTTCCTGTGCGAGCTTGTCACTGATGCCTTCGACGGTACTTATATCTTCAATCCCGGCGCGTGATAGGCCTTGCAGGCCACCGAACTGTTTCAACAGCCGCGCGCGCCTTTTCGGCCCGATGCCTTGAATATCTTCAAGTACCGATCGCTTCTTGGCTTTGCCGCGACGCTGTCGGTGACCGGTTATCGCAAATCGGTGCGCTTCATCGCGGATCTGTTGGACCAAGTGCAGCGCAGGTGAATCTGCAGGCAGTATAAGAGGCTCTTTTCGACCCAACAAGAACAACTGTTCCATACCGGGCCTGCGGTCCGGCCCTTTCGCCACGCCCAGCAGCAGCGGGCCTTCAACACCCAGCTCGCCAAGGATGTCGGCAGCCGCCGACAGCTGCCCCAATCCGCCGTCGATCAACAGCACGCCGGGCAACTTGCCCTCGCCGCTCAATATGCGCTGGTAACGGCGTTCGAGCGCTTGGCGCATGGCGGCATAGTCGTCACCCGCTGTAATGCCACGGATATTGAAGCGCCGATAGTCGCTCTTGCTCGACGCACCATCAACGAATACCACGCACGAGGCAACGGTCTGATCGCCTTGGGTGTGACTGATGTCGAAACATTCCATGCGTGATGGCGGCTCGTCCAGTTCCAGGGCCTGTTGCAGAGCATCCATGCGCGCACGCGAACCGCCGGCACTGGCCAGGCGGCTGGCCACGGCCAGCGCGGCATTGTCGACCGCCATCTTCAGCCATCGCGCGCGCTCCCCACGCGGCTTGGATTGGATACTCACCTTGCGATCGGCCTGCAGGCTAAGCGATTCCTCCAGCACCGCGCGATCTTCCGGCTCGACATTTACCAGGATCTCGTGCGGGACTGCTTTGCCCAGGTAATGCTGCGCCAGAAACGCCGATGCGATCTCACCCGGATCGGCGCCGTCGCCCGTGCGTGGAAACAAGGCCTTGTTGCCCAGGTTTCGCCCCTGACGAACATAGAACAGCTGGACACAGGCTACGCCGCCATCACTGGCGACCGCCACGATGTCGAGATCGCCGCGTTCGCCACTGACGTACTGCTTTTCCTGCACCTTGCGCAGGTTGCTGATCTGATCGCGCAGGTGGGCAGCCTCCTCGAACTCCAGGGCCTCTGAGGCCCGTTCCATCTTGGACACCCAGCGTTCGATGACGTCGGAGGCTTTGCCTTCGAGAAACAGTTCGGTATCGCGGACATCCTGAGCATACGCCTCGGGGGTCACGAAATCGACGCAAGGAGCGGTGCAGCGCTCGATCTGGTATTGCAAACAAGGCCTGGAACGATTGCGGAAATAGCTGTCTTCGCACTGGCGCACGGGGAACAGTTTCTGCAGCATCTTCAGCGTATCCCTGACGGCCCCGGCGCTCGGATAGGGGCCGAAATAACGCCCCTTGGCTTTGCGTCCGCCGCGATGGAAAGCCAACCTTGGGAATGTTTCGTCCGACAGGAACAGGTAGGGATAGCTCTTGTCGTCACGCAGCAGCACGTTATAGCGCGGCCGATGCTCCTTGATCAGATTATTCTCAAGCAGTAGCGCTTCGGCTTCGGTATGGGTCGCCGTGATCTCAATGTGATGGATCTGGCTGACCATGCTGGCGATACGCCGATTGCTGGCGCGGGTGAAATAGCTGCCGACCCGTCGGCGCAGGTTCTTGGCCTTGCCGACATACATGATCTCGTCGCCCGCGTTCAGCATACGGTAGACGCCCGGGCCCGTGGTCAGGTTTCTCAGGAAGGTCTTGTGGTCGAATTTGATGGCGCTATCGTCAGTCACGCGCCTAGTTTACTGTGCGCCGCAGGGCGGTTCAGCTGAATCGCGCTTTATCGCTTTAGCAGACTTACCCGGCCAACACCTTGGCGCGCGCAAAAACCGATTCGAACATCTCCGTCGTCAATCGGCGGGTCTGTGTGTTGTAGCGGCTGCAGTGATACGAATCGATCAAGGTCAACTCACGCGGCAGCCGATGCTCGGCGCCGTGCGCAAACGGCGCATCCTTCTGCGCGACGCCCAATGCGGCCACGATCGACTTGTGCGCGATCGAACCCAGGGCGATCACCACGCTGCCTTCCTTGAGCGCCTGCAGTTCCTCGGCCAGATAGGCGCGACAGGTGTTGATCTCTTTGCCGACGGGCTTGTTCTGCGGCGGCAGACACTTGACCGCATTGGTTATTGCGCATTTTTTGAGGCGCAGGCCGTCGTCGGCCGACACGGATTGCGCGCGATTGGCGAACCCGAATTTGTGCAGCGTCTGGTACAGCAGTATGCCGGCATGGTCGCCGGTGAACGGGCGGCCGGTGGCGTTGGCACCATGCATCCCGGGCGCCAAGCCGACCACCAACACGCGCGGGTCTTTCGCGCCGAACGGCGCCACCGGTCGACAGTGATAATCGGGATAATCGGCCTTGACGCTATCAAGAAATCCCGCCAGCCGCGGGCAGCGCCGGCAGCCCGGATCGAACATCGCCAGGCTCATTGGTTGGAGCTGTCGAGGAGACCGTGTCTGATCGCCAAATGCGTCAACTCGACGTCATTTGCGACGTCCAGTTTTTCGTACAGACGATGTCGATAGGTACTGACGGTTTTAGGACTGAGAAACAAGGCATCCGATATCTGTTGGGTACCCTGCCCGCGCGTAATCATCATCATGACCTGCATCTCGCGAGCCGACAGGGTGCTGAGCGGCGACGACTCACCGCCGCTGCGGAAGTTCGCCAGCGTGAGTTTCTGCGCAACGTCGCTCGAGATGTAGTGCTGACCCTTCATCACGACCCGGATCGCCTCCAGCATCTCCTCAGACCCGCTGCCCTTGGAGATATAGCCACGCGCACCGGCATCCAGCAGCTGGTTCGGAAAAGGGTCATCGCTTAACACGGTGACCGCAATCACCTTCACCCCGGCGGCAATCTGCAGAATCTTGCGCGTCGCCTCGATACCGCCGATACCGGGCATGTTCACGTCCATCAGGATCAGGTCGGGTGGATCGTCCCTAACCGCCTTGACGGCGTCTTCACCGTTGGAGTATTCGCCGACGACAACCATGCCATCCTGGTTCTGCAGGATGCTGCGCACCCCTGCACGAAACAGGTCGTGATCGTCGACTAGCAATATGCGGATCATGGGCAGAAGATAAACGGAAGTTT
>MWSD01000143.1_pt2 | contig 13133 bp, 10 predicted proteins | sample 1021921 | NCBI WGS metagenome assembly MWSD01 (sample SAMN06338133, study PRJNA374545) | mollusc metagenome | biome: marine bay; material: sediment; isolation source: gill 40 cm from animal B | host: Kuphus polythalamius | place: Philippines: Mindanao | collected 2011-09-12 | reverse complement strand
GACTCCTGATAACCGATGGCCGCCAGCAGGCGCCAGTCGATCCCGGTGATGTCGGCGGCTTTTTCAAAAAGGTGTTGATAGTCGGGCAGGCGATCGCGCACGTGGCGCCAGAAATCGCGCGTGTCGACGAAGTTCATGCGCCCCGAGTGGCCGAAATAGCGTGCCTGCAGACGCTGCAGATGACCGGTCTTCTGCGCTTGGCGCAAGAAATCATTGGCCGCGCTGAGCAGCGTGCCGTCTCCGCGTCGCGGAAAGGCCCAGGCGATGGGTTGCGGGTCGCCAAGCTCGAATGCAGTGGCTGCATGCTTGTACACCCGCCGGCTCAGCTCGACTTCGTTGGAGTCGACCACGGTCAGGCGTAGTTTACCTTCGTCGAGTTGTGACAGCAGGGTCTCGGTGCCGATACCGACGTACCTTTGCCACGTCAGGTTGGGACGATCATTGGTCTTCAGCCGGTTGAGCGTTTCCTCGTGACTCGAGTCGGCAACGACATGCAGCTCGCCTTCAGCAATCTCATCCAGGCTTTTCGGCCGCTTGGTACCGCGCCGATACACCACCTGCTCGGTGACGTATTCGTAGGGAAACGAAAAGCTCACACGTTCTCTTCGCTGTGCCGTCGCGGTCAGGCCGGCGGCGGCCATGTTGACCTTGCCGCTCGAGGTCGCCCCCAACAGGTCATCCAGGGTTTCGGGAAACACGAACTTGGGTTTGACCCCGAGGTGCTTGGCGAATGCGCGGATCAAGGCTACTTCGAAGCCATCCGGGCCTTCGGCCCCCTGGTGGTACACGGTGGGCGCGTGGCGGGTAGCCACGACCAGTTCGCCGCGCTGTTGCACGCGTTCGAGCTCGGTGCTGCTGCCGTGCCGATACATCAGGAACAGCGCGGCCACGCCACAGAACAGCAGCGTGGCGGCCATGACGATGGCGGCAAACCGGGCTTCGCGTGCGGTGCGTTGCATGGCTGGGTGGGGTGTTATCCGCGCGCGGCGGCTACAGGTAGAATCGGCACAGTGAAAAGTTCCATATCGCTGTCGGCACTGGTTAGTTTTTCGATCGATCCGGGAGAAACTGAACCCGTATCTGCCGTGTTTCGCGGCGCAAGTCTTGGCCTTTGCGGATCGCCGTTCCGGCGCCCGGCACGTCACTTCGTCCGCGGGGGCTGGCGAAAGGTTCCCACCCCGGCAGACGTGTCACGCAGAGCGAGGCAGACGTCACCGTTTTCGGAAGATAGCCAGTGAAACGACAAAAAGCCACCATGGACGAACTGCCTGATCTGCCAGTCAAGGCTAGGGCGGCCGAATTGTGCGCGGCTTTGCGTGATGGCCACCTGATACTCAGTGCGGAGCCGGGCTCGGGAAAAACGACCCTGGCGCCGTTGCTGCTGCTGGACGAGACTTGGCTTGCCGGGCGCAAGATCGTGATGCTCGAGCCGCGACGACCGGCGGCGCGGATGGCGGCACGACGCATGGCGGCATTGCTGAACGAACCCGTCGGTGGAACCGTCGGCTACCAGGTGCGCTTCGACCGTAAGGTATCGGCCGACACCCGGATCGAGGTGTTGACCGAGGGGCTCTTGCTGCGTCGCCTGCAGGCCGATCCCGAGCTCAGCGATGTCGGTCTGCTGATCTTCGATGAGTTTCACGAACGCAACCTGCAGACCGACCTGTCGTTGGCCTTGGCGCTGGATGTTGTCGACAGTCTGCGGCAAGACCTGCGGCTGCTCGTAATGTCGGCATCGATCGACGCCGCGCCGTTGGCCAGACTGCTGCCGGCGGCGGTGTTGTCCGTCGAAGGCCGTACCTTTCCGGTGTCGATCCAGCATGCCGACCAGGATGCCGAACTCCGCGATCCCGTGCCTGCCTGTCTGCGCGCCTTGGCTCAGGCGATCGACGAAACGAGCGGCGATGTGCTGGTCTTCCTGCCTGGCCGGCGTGAGATCGATGCGCTGCGCGAACAAGCGATCGAACGTTGGGGCAAGACCCTGCGCGTTGAATCGTTATACGGCGACATGAGCGCCGAAGAGCAGGACAGGGTGCTGTACGGTCACGGCCAACAGCGTCGCGTCATCTTGTCGACCGACATCGCCGAAACCAGCCTGACGATCGAAGGCATCGGTGCGGTCGTCGACAGCGGCCTGGCGCGCAAGCCGCTGTTCGATCCAAATACCGGCCTGACCCGATTGGAAACTCGCTGGATCAGCAAGGCCTCGGCATTGCAGCGCAGCGGGCGTGCCGGGCGCTTGGGGCCTGGAAGCTGTTTCAGGGCATGGTCGACCGCCCGCCAGCAACGCTTGACCGATTGGACACCCGCCGAGATCGCTGAGGCGGATCTGGCGCCTCTCGTCTTGGAACTTGCGAACTGGGGTGTCGATTCGGCCGATCAGCTGCGCTGGCTCGATCCACCCAGCAAAGCGCATTGGACGCAGGCGGCCGACCTGCTACATCAACTCGGTGCGGTAGACGCAGAGGGGCGGATCAACGCCGTGGGTCGCGACATGGCCCGGCTGCCGGTGCACCCACGCCTGGCGCACCTTCTGGCCGGTGCGGGTGCTCACAAGGCGCGCCGGCTGGCGGCGGATATCGCCGCCCTGTTGTCGGAACGCGATCCGCTACGTGCCGACCGGCGTATCGACGGCGGTGCCGACATTAGCTCGCGACTGGATGCACTCGCCAATTGGCGCTCCGACAAGGCGGGGGTGCGCAACGCCATCGGTCTGCGTCGGATCGACCAGACGGCGCAGCAATTGATGCGCCTGCTGGGCGACCGAGGCGACAACAGTGCGACCGTGATGTCGCCGGGCAGGGCGCTTGCGCTGGCGTATCCGGACCGCGTCGCGATGTGCACGTCGGCAGACGGTCGACGCTACTTGATGCGCAACGGTCGCGCCGCACTGTTGCGCGAATCCGATCCACTGGCGGGGGCACGCTACCTGGCGGTCGGCGAGGTCGACGCCGGTCGGCGTGATGGCGTGATTCGGCTCGCAGCGCCATTGTCGGACCTTGAGTTCGACGAGCTGTTCGCCGATGCGATCGTGTCGCGTAGAGAGGTGCGCTGGGATGCAAAACAACACGACGTGATCGCACGGCGCGTGCGCCGGCTCGACGCAATCACGCTCAGCGAAAAAGCCGATGCGCTTGGACCTGATGATCCGGTCGATCAGGTACTGTTCGAGCAGTTGCGCAGGCAAGGTCTGTTCAGCGTGTTCAAGGATCCGGCGCAACTGCGTGCGCGAATGATGTGGATGCGCAGCGTCGATCCCGACAAGGACTGGCCCGACGTCTCGGAAAAAGCCTTGCTGGAAAATCTCGACGAATGGCTGGCGCCCTGGTTGAAGCCGGGCGTGGGGGTGGCTCAACTGCGCAAGCTATCACTAGCCGACATGCTGACCGCCTTTCTGGGCTGGGAGCGCATGCAACAACTGGATGCGCTGTTGCCGACGCATCTCGACACCCCGGCCGGTACCCGGCGCAGCATCGACTATGCGGTGGACGATGGCGCTGTGCTGGCTGTCCCGCTGCAGGAGGTGTTGGGGATGCACGAAAGCCCGCAGTTGGCTCATGGCGAGGTGCCGCTCGTATTGCATCTGCTATCGCCGGCGGGACGGCCGCTGCAGGTCACGTCGGATCTATCCGCCTTTTGGGCGGGCGCCTACAACGAGGTCAAAAAGGAGATGCGGGGTCGTTACCCCAAGCACTATTGGCCCGATAATCCTGCCGACGCGCAGGCCACGCGGTTTACCAAGCGTCGGATGCGCGATGGCTGAAGCCGGCTCAGTCGGTCGTTGCCACCATCTGTCGGATCAACTGGCGCACCGTCGACGGTTCAAACGGTTTGTCACAGATCGCCGAAACGCCGCTCTCGTGCACTGCGGCGAGGCGGTTTTCGTTTTCTTCGCTGGTTACCATCAGCACGGGTAGCGAAGACTGGGTCGACTGTTGGCGGATGTGGTCGACCAGTTCTTTGCCGTCCATGTGCGGCATGTTGTAGTCGGTGACGACGAAGTCTCGTCAACCACCAGCACCTGCAGGGCATCGGCGTCCAGTTCGCCCATCTCCATCGGGTTTTCGTCCAACAGGTCCAACGTGGTGCTCAACGCGGTGTTGAGCTCGGCGTCGGTAAAGGGTTTGGGCAGAATGCCCACAACGCCGGCTTGGCGGATCGGGTCGAGATAGCGAAAACGCGTCTCGCTGGAGATCAGCATGAACGGGGTGTCCGGGTGCGACTTTGATTCACGAATCCTGTGGACCAGGTCGGTACCGGTCATATCAGGCAGATATAAGGAGCTGATCACCAGGTCGGGTTCTTCCTGGTCCAACAGGGTCAGTGCCTGTTCCCCGGAATCGGCTTCGATGATCGAACAGATGCCGTTGTTTTCCAGTGCCCGGTTGATGATTCGACGTTGGGTGGATGACGGTTCCACCACGAGAACAGCCAATTCCGTCAGACTGATTTCCGCCATCCCTTTCCTCGGTGCAGTGTTGCGCTGAAACTTTATCGGCGGCTTGACCTATGTCTTTAAAAACGCTGGGAAACCTCAGACGGTACAGGGAATTTCTGGCAAACTGCGCAGCTATAACGAACTGAATTTGGTCGAGGTGTCAGCGACGTGGCCGAGCAGAAAGATAAACTGTCTTTTTTTCAGGTGCTTGCCAGCGTGGCCTCATCATTCTTCGGGGTGCAGAAGAACGCCACCCGCGAACGCGACTTCAAACACGGCCGGGCGCGTGACTTCATCTTCGTCGGCATTTTTCTTACTGTCGCATTCATTCTTGTGGTTTGGGGCGTTGTCCAGTTGGTGATGAAGGTTGCCGCTCCGACGTGAGCCCCGCTGTCTGCCGTGGCGGCGGGATTGGTAGAGCATGGGGCTGTGCCGAGGTGGCTGCCCCGTATCGTTTTCGGGTTGATCCGAGGGGAGGACGAGCCATGAATCTGTTGGAAATGGTAATGGGTGCGCAGGGCGGCGATGTCGTCAGCCAGGTGGCAAATCGCTTTCAGCTTGACGAGGGGCAGGCCAGGTCGGCCATGGGGGCATTGATCCCGGCCTTGTCGCGCGGGATAAGTCGCAACGCCAGCGAACCGCAGGGCTTAGACGACCTGATCGGTGCGCTGGCCAACGGCAATCACAGTCAGTATCTGGAGCAGCCACAGAAACTCGGTGAGCCGTCGACGGTCGATGAAGGTAACGGCATTCTCGGCCACGTGTTCGGTAGCAAGGACGTCAGCCGTCAAGTCGCGGCCAAGGCCTCAGAGAGCACCGGTATCGATAGCGGCATCCTGAAGCAAATGTTGCCGGTGCTGGCCAGCGTGGCCATGGGGGCGATGTCGAAGAACGGATTCGGTTCGGCGGTCGGTGCGGGATCGGTCAACCAACTCGCGGGCGGTCAGGACAGCGGGATCGGCGGCATGTTGGCGAGCTTTCTCGATGCCGATAAGGACGGATCGGTCATCGACGATGTGCTCGGTATGGCGAGCAAGTTTCTGCGTTGATGCTTCTTTACTAGACCGGTGTCGACGGCCAGCGCCGTCGATGCCGGCTCAACCTGCCTGTTCGCCGGGGCGCAAGCGCTGGCGGATGTCTTTCTTGGCCTGGTCGATGATCGAGTCGCGATCCAGGCTGTCGAGTATCTCGCGCACTGCGAGTTTGGGGCCCGCATCGCCCCACGACTTGCCGTTGGCGAGGTAACGCTCGGCGGCACGTCCGACCACGTAGGTGCTGTAGTAGGCAACTGCGCCCTGCGCAGCGCCGGTGACCGCGGCAGACAGGCCGCCGGTGCCCAGCTTCAACGCCGTGGAAACCAGGTGCACCGCCCACACCGTGCCCATCAGCAGCAGCATCTGCGCGCCGATCGTCTTCACCAGGCTGCCGGCCTCGTTGCGACTCAGCGGCAGCCCGTAGGCCTTCGAGAGATGGACCACCATCGTGACGTCGACCACCGCGGCCGCAACCAAGTCGGCGATCGGCACCGGGTTGATTGCAACCGCCACACCCTTGGCGATACACCAGGTGCGAATCACGCGATCCCCCAGCGTGCGGCGGGCGCCGAGTACGCGATCGGCGACCTGATCGCTGAGTTCGCCGGCGAACAGCGAGGCATTGAGTGCCGCCAGCGTCTTGCCCTCCGCCTCGATAACCTTCCATAGATGCGCCTTGAGTTCGGCGATATCCGGCGGCGGCTGGCGTTGTTGCTCCACCTCATTGCCCGCCTCGTCGACCCTGATTACCCACTGCGGTACCGGTTGTGCCGCGGCGAACACCAGGTTGGCCGGATTGATCAGGCCGCGGGTGCGTTCCAACAAGACGTTGCCCAGTACCTCGCGTTCATGTTGGTTGTAGCGGTCGATCTTGTTGAGCACCAGGATCAGCGGGCGTTCCTGCTTGGCCAGTGCGCGCAGTGCCTGCAACTCGATGTGGGTCAGGTCGCCGTCGACCACGAACAACACCAGGTCCGAACGGTTGGCGACGTCCCTGGCGAGTTGTTCGCGGCCTTCGCCATCCACTTCGTTGATGCCGGGTGTATCGATCAGAAAGACGTTGCCGTCCTGAAACTCGTGCCATTGTCCCTGTTGCACGGTACGGGTTTCGCCATGCAAGGGGCTGGTGGAAAAAACGGCCTGGCCGAGCAGGGCATTGACCAATGCGGACTTGCCCACGCTGACGCGGCCGAACACGGCGATGTGTATATGGCCGTGCTCCAGCTTGTCGAGCATCGTTTGCACTTCGCGGTAGTCGTCGGCCAGCGATGACCGTACCTCTTCGGGTACGCGCTCGTCGGCCAACAGCTCGCGCAGGCTTTCGCGAGCGAGCGCAAGGTGGCTGTCGCCCGCGGTATCAGGGTTGTTGTCGGGCGTCGCGGGCTTGCTGGACAACCAGCTTGGCCACGCCACGCGCAGACGTTTCCATATTTTCACCGAGCGTATCCTTGAACAACTGGGCGGTCTGTCTGGGGTGGAGCTCGCCACGGGTCGCCAATGTTGTGGTCAACGCGCGTCCGAGGGTTCGAAAGATGATGCCGTAGGCCACCGCATGCAACGCACCGCCGGCCAGCGTACCGACGCCGGGAAAGGCCTTGAGCGCATTACCGGCGACCGCCAACAGCAGCGTATGGGCGCGCCCGACGTGCTTTTGCACCAGCTCCAGCAGCAGATCGGTATCCACCTTGCGAACCTTGATGTCGTAGAGCGCAGAGAGCTCCTTGATCATCTGCGTTCCCAACCATCCTTGGATCAGGATATCCGAGCCAGGTGTCAGTGCGGCCAACGCGCCGACCACGGCTTTGACGGAATATTGATCGACAAGCTTCTCCGCCCTGGCTTTGCGCGAGACCGCGAGCGCCTCGTCGAGCTGTTGCGAGGCGAGCACGAAGGTGGCGCTGTCGCGCAGTTCGTCGAGGATGTGTTGGTCGCCGTCGAGAATGCGTTGCAGCGTGAGCCCCAAGGGTGCGACCTGGGGGGCGATGTTGCGCGTTTCGATCTGCTCGCCGCCATCCGGTAGCAGGCGCACGAGCTGGCGTTGAGCGGCCGCCGATACCCGAACGAAATGGCCGTGCGGATGGTCGGCGATCACACGTTGCAGTTTGTCGGACAAGGCCTGCGCATCGGCTTCGCTATACCGATCGGTTTTGTTCAGCACCAATACCAGGGGTTTGTTCAGCGCCATCAATTCACGCAGCGCTGCATCCTGGGCACGATTGATGTCGCTGTCGGTCACATAGATGACGATATGTGCACGCTTTGCTTCGTCGGCTGCGAGGCGGTCGAGGGTGCCATCCGCCTCTTCGGTACCCGGCATGTCGGTTATCAGCAACGCATCGCCGGCGGGGCTTTGCCACCGATACTGCGTCAGTTCGCGGGTAGTGCCGCCGCGAACATCGCTTTCGATTTCGACGTCGGGTAGCAAGGCATTGATCAGCGACGATTTGCCCGTGGATATCTCGCCGAACAACGCAACGTGTACCTGGCCGGTCTGCTTGCGTCGGCGAAGCTCGGCCAGTTCGTTGCGGATCTCCCTGGTATCTGCACCCAAGGCCTCTGCCTGTTCGATCGCGGCATGCACGTCGGCTTCGCTGGGAGCTGCAGGCTCATTGTTCTCTGCCGGTTTGGTGCGCTTGCGTGGATTGAGTACGCGCCAAACCAGCCAGCCGCTCAACAGGCCGCCGAGCATCATCAACCCCCACCAGCCGTAGCGCAGCCAGGGCGAGCTGTTTTCCAGGTGCGACTGAACCGTCAGCGTCGACTCGCTGATGGTCAGAACGAGCAACAACGCCAGCAGGGAAAGCACGAGGACCGCAAGCGCGATCAGGGTTCGAATGCTACGAGGCAGCTTGTCGCTCATTGCGGGTCGATTCGGATCGAAGAAGAGTTCGATGATGGATTGGTAGACACGCTAACCCAGCCTTGGGTTCAGGGCAATAAACCCTGGTGGATGACCGGTTCGCACCAGCGGCGCGCAAAAAAAACCGCCCTTCAGGGCGGTTCTTTTCAAGTACGTACTTGCTTCACGCTGCGGAGTAAACCGAGCGGGCAGGTGACGTGACTTTTCCCTGACGTTTCAGATAGGCCAGGGTTTGAGCAAGGTTGTTGGCGATAACGCCACGTTTATCGAGTTCGGCTTTGATTTGCTTGGTAGTGATCTTCTTGCTCTTACCGACGATCTCCATCACCTGATCGGTCACACTGCCACCGCTGCTGCGGCTTTTACGGCGTGGTGCACGGCCACCCAGGCTACGGATCTCGGCATCGATAGCGGCCAGCTCTTTGCGTTGGCGCGCCACGACGTCGCGTCGCTTCGCTTTCAGTTCATCGATTTGAGCACGGGTAGCTTCCTTTGCTTCTGCTTCCTCTTGTTCTTCACGCAGGCGTGCCATTTCGTACAGTTCTTCAGCACTCAGGTCTGAAAGACTTTTTCTCGCCATTCACGGACTCCAGTTCATGTTTGCCAGCAGCCTCTTAAAACTTAAAAGAGGCAAATGTAGAAAACTCTACGGCGGCAAAATATAGCGACCGATAGTAGCGCTTGCAACTTCTAAGGTTCTTAAAATGTGAATTGGTAAGGCAATGCAGTATTAGTTTTATCTTTTTGTCGATGATTTAAGGTTCTGCAAACTCGTTTCAGCGAAATCATCGATCGAAATAGTGTCCTGTAAACGATGATCCCACGGCACCAGATCGTCGCTATAAAAAGCAGCCGGACTGAAGTCATTGAGTAGGTTGTAGCGATCTGCGACAGCTTTGATGTTGAGAAACGCGTTCGGTACCAATACGGCGATCACCACGACGGCACCAGCAAGAACATTGGCGTGATTTAAGCGAATTAGAAACCATCCAATGATCCACGGCATGAGCACGATGCTCCACGCCAGCGTGATCGCGTAGCCGGGCAGGTCAGTTGTAAAGATGTAATTTACGTAGGGGATTACACCTTCAATCAGGATGCTCGCGATAAGGATCAAACTCACCAGGCTCAGTGAAGCCGGGAAATCCCAATGATGAGACGCCAGCCTGTTGACCACGAACAGTCCCGCCGCGAGCACGATCACGCCGACCGTGTTGGTGAGCAAGGTCTCGCCGAAAGATTCCCAAGTCAGCATGAAAGGCGTGGAAAGGTAGGTTTCGAGGCTGCTGACGACCATGAATGCCGCAAACAACAGCACCGCCCATCCCCAATGGCCAAAGATACAGGCGCTGCCGTTACGACAGCTGATCAGGCGGGTCGGCGCGACCGGGTGCGATTGTTCAAGAATACGCACACGGGTGCGCCCGGCCTCGAAACTCAACGGCAGTCGTTCGAGGCTGATCGTGTCATTGACCTGTTTACCGCGAACGCGAATACCGTTTTCGTCGGCCAGTGAACGCAACTCGTAGCGGCCATCCTCACGCTGCTGCAGGTTGAAGTGATAGGGCGAAACCGAGGGGTCGGCGATGATAATGTCGTTGTCTAGCGCCCGACCGACTCGTAGGGTCGACTTGGTGACCTTATAAAATCGATGGTCGTGGCGATTCTGAATTTCGATGATCAGGGCTGCCATCGGATTTCCTTGAGGAACCGGGCGATCAGGCGAACCGCCGCGTTATAGTCGGTGCCGGATAAATCAATATTGAATATAAATCCGGTGCGCTCTTCGCCGAGCATGGCGGCGGTGAATAACACATCGCTCAAGCCCGGATAATTTTTGTAATCCCTTTTACAAATTGTGGTTTTGAAATCGTGACCGTTGACGTCGACAAAGCGGGTCGTGCAGCGAAACCGTGTCACATCGTCTTTCTTCGCGCCCGCACTGAACTGGCTGTTGTTCAGCGAGCTGTACAGCCGATAGAAGCGCATCGGTTCAAGCTGATCCGATTCGAGCCACAGGTACTCGTAGATGATGCGGCCTACGTTCAGGCGGTCCGTCAGGTAGATATCATTCTCGTTCTGACAACGGATGCTGTAGCGGCGATAGAGGTCTTCCGGGTCTTGCTTGGGGCTGCCGTCCCAACAGCGGATCGTCGGCGATACGGAGCCGGGCGCACGGATGTGTCGAATGTCGGTCGGTGGCCAAGCAGCGTTGTTGATGCGATCGATGTAGCCGACCTGATAGTCGTGAATTTGATTGCCGATCACCTTGAGAAAGGTCTTCGGCGACGCCTCATCAATCACCGGGATGCGTTCGAGGTAGCGCGCAGGCACGATGAAACTGATGTCGTTGCTTGCGGTGGATACATTGATACCGACGACCACGCCCTGTTCATCGAACGTTGGTCCGCCGCTCATGCCCGGGTTCAGGCTGCCGGAAAACAGGATTCGACTCTCATCGGTCTGGCTGAGCACGCCGCCGTTGGTGCCGGCGGCGATCGACAGGCCGAGATCGAGCGGATTACCCATGGCGAACAGCGTCGCGCCTTTAGGCGGCGGTTCACCGACGGTGAAGGGTGTACCGAGTGGATGGTCGGCCTCGACCAGTGCCAGGTCGTGTACCGCATCGACGGCGACCAGGCGCAGCGCACCCTCGCTGCCGTTCGACGCCAGGTAACGCAACTCAAAATCGTCGGGCTTGTCGATGAAGGTGCTGACGACGTGGTAGTTGGTGGCGAGCCGGTTGTTGTACTGGTAGATGAAGCCGGAGCCGATGGTGTTCTTCTTACCGGTCTGTCTGTTGATGACCCTGACCTGGTACACCGCATCTTCGCTGTTCTCGAAGACGGCTTGAGAATTCAACGCATTCGCACATAGCGGTGTACCGGCGATCGTTAGTAGCGTCGCAGTACCGATCCGTTTGAACCAAGCAGTCAGGCTCGCGCTGTGACGCGCTTTCAGCGGCACACAGTGTTGCACCCTTGTGCCGCGGTTGGCGGGTGTTTCAGGGGTGGGTTCGGATAGCGAACTCGTGCTGAATAAACTCGGCCACAGCCGTCTTGTCGCCGCGAAAAACGACGCGCTCGGCCTTTTTGCTGAGCTGATATTCATACATTCCATCGTAGTACTCATTCAGAAGATACTCGATCCAGTCGGCGTGCGCGGCCGTGTCACCGCTGGCGGCGTGCCTCTCGATGGCCTCGACAAGCAGCCCGCGGGCGGTTGCATGGCGTTCTCCGCCGAGGCGCTTGCTGATCCGATCCAGACTGTTCTGCAAATAGTCCGCCCAGTGCTGGAATCCTTCAGCGTCACCGTACTCGGTATTGAATTCGGCCAGGGCATCATGGACATACTCCTGCAGGGTGATCTCGACGCGCTGCGCATCGCTGGCCTCGAGGATCACGACGGGCGCGGATTGCAGGCGCGCAAAGAAACAGGGCGGTATATGCCGGCTGCCGATGTTGCGGCCTTCGTCCTCGACAACGAAGTGTCGATTACCGGCGGCGACGCGCTTCATCAAGGCGATGGCGACGGCGTTTTCAAAGTCGATCTGTGTAGGCTGCGGTCGGGCATGGTGGCCGAATGCCGAGCCCCGGTGGTTGGCCAGGCCTTCCAGGTCGATATTGAACGCGCATTGCTGCAGCAAACGCGTCTTGCCTACGCCCGTTCTGCCGCCAATCACCACCGGTCGGCACTCGGCGCTGTCGGTTTCGACTTGCTGCAGCAGGAAGCGTCGCATCGCCTTATAGCCGCCGTGCACCCGCGGGCATTCGATCCCGGTCTCTTCGGCCAGCCAGCGCTGGGATATCTTTGAACGCATGCCACCGCGAAAACAGTACAGCACGGCGTTTGGGTGCGCGTCGAGGAAGGCCTTCCAGCGCGCGATGCGTTGTTGCTTGGTTGTGCCGCTGACCAACTGCTTGCCCAGCTCGATCGCCTTGTCCTGGCCGGCGTGCTTGTACTCGATGCCGATGCGGCGCCGCTCTTCATCGTCGATCAAAGGGTGATTGACCGCCAGCGGGAAAGCACCTTCGGCAAACTCCACCGGCGCGCGAACATCCAGCAGTGGCACGTCGTTCAGAAACAGATGGTAGAGATCGTCGATTTGCTGGAGGTTAGCGGGCATCTAGCTGGCAGCGGTTGGTGCAGGTCGAGCCTGCCGTAAAAAGTGCATCATGGTCGATCGACATCAGCGATGACCAGGGCCAGATGAGAAATGCGCCGGTACGACCGTCAGGCCGTTAATATAACGTGTAAAGCACTTTGCAGGGGAAATGGGCGTTGGATTTCGAGCGACGGTTCGGCGGTATCACCAGGCTCTACGGTCAAGCAGCACTGGAAAGGCTGAGCGGCGCGCGTGTCTGCGTGATCGGAGTCGGCGGTGTCGGCTCGTGGGTGGTCGAGGCGCTGGCACGCAGCGCGGTCGGGTCATTGACGTTGGTCGACATGGATCATGTCGCCGAATCGAACGTCAATCGTCAGTTACCGGCGACCGAACCGGATTTCGGCAAGGCCAAGGTCGCGGTGCTCGCCGAACGTATTCGTACGATCAACCCGGACTGCCGGGTGACCTGCATCGAGGATTTCGTTACGCCCGACAACATCGACAGTGTGGTCAGTGCCGATCACGATTGGGTGATCGACTGCATCGACAATTTCCGGGTCAAGGCGGCGTTGATCGCCGCGTGCAAACGGCGTCGCCAGGCGATTGTCACCACGGGTGGGGCGGGCGGTCAGCGTGACCCGACGCGAATCCGTGTCGGAGATCTGCGCAAGACCGAACAAGATCCACTGTTGGCGA
>MWSD01000100.1_pt1 | contig 13324 bp, 3 predicted proteins | sample 1021921 | NCBI WGS metagenome assembly MWSD01 (sample SAMN06338133, study PRJNA374545) | mollusc metagenome | biome: marine bay; material: sediment; isolation source: gill 40 cm from animal B | host: Kuphus polythalamius | place: Philippines: Mindanao | collected 2011-09-12 | reverse complement strand
AGGCTGCCGCCCTATACTCTGGGATTTGCTGCACTGCTTCGAGAGGCGAATGGGGTTCCGCAATCTGGCGATTGTCATCTACTGCACCGTGGTGGGTTTTGCGGTGCTGTACGCCACCCAGCCTCTGCTGCCGCTGCTCGCTGCGCAATGGAACCGGCCGATCGGCGATACCGCGCTACTGACGACGGCGACCATGGTGCCGTTGGCACTCGGCCCTCTGTTGTACGGCTATATCCTCGAACACATCTCGACCAAGCACATGTTGACCGCGGGCTTCAGCGTACTGACCCTGGCGCAGTTCGCCATCAGTTTCGGCCCGGACTATCCGGTGTTCTTCCTGCTGCGCACGATCGAGGGCCTGATGCTGCCGGCGATCTTCACTGCCTTGATGACCTACAGCTCGGCAGCCGGCGGGCCGAGCAAGACGCGACGCAACATCACCATCTACATCGCTGCGACCATCATGGGCGGTTACAGCGGGCGGGTGTTCAGCGGATTGCTGACGGATGCCTTCAGTTGGGAGCACGCCTTCCTATTCTGGGCAGTGGCCGCGTTGATCGCTACTTTGCTGACGCTGCGCCTCGACTCCGACCCGCGGTTACGACTGGGCAAGATCAAGCTGGCGGAGATCCGCGCACTCGCCGCCAGGCCGGTGTATGCGGAAGGCTTGATCGGCGCCTTTTTGTTGTTCTTCGTTTTTGCCGCGATGCTGAACTTTCTGCCGTTCCACATGCGCGATAACAACCCGGACATCACCGGCTATCTGGTGGGCGTTGCTATCGCGTTGGCCTCGCTGCACCTGGTGCGTTGGTTCGGCGGTGAACGCCGCACCCTGGTCATCGGCAGCCTGGTGTACCTGGTCGGCACCGCAGCTTTCGCCCTGCCGAGCAACGAGCTCGCTTACTTCAGCATGCTGATCTTCGCCGCCGGCATGTTCACCTTGCACAGCGTGTTGTCGGCCTTCCTGAATCACCTCGAAACGGAACGCAAAGGCCTGATCAACGGCCTGTATGTGTCGGCATACTATGCAGGCGGTGCGCTCGGGTCCTATCTGCCCGGCTTTATCTACCAGCATGTCGGCTGGACGGCATTCGTCATCCTGTTGCTCTGCCTGCTGGGCGTACTGACCGTGTTGACGATGATGTTGCGTCAAGCACCTGCACAAAGCGCCTGATCGTTGCCTTGTCGCCGACCGTGATCGCGCGATTCGGCCAACGCAACAGGCCTTGCAAGCAGCCTTTTCTTCCGACTACATCTTACCGATGATGTTGATGAACCAGCCGCGGCTGTCGTAAGACAGGTCGGTCAGGTCATCCGAGAAGTCGGTGAAGTTGTAACCAACGCCGACCTTCACGTTCTTGTCGATGTGTCGGTAGACCGCCACGAGGAAGCCGGCACGGCGGTCTTCCGCAGCATCGACGTCGAGCACCCGGGCCTCGACCAGCGTATCCCACTCGTGCACCCAGTGCAGGTCAGCGCGCAGTATGCCGAGTTGCGCGGTACTGTCGTACCACGGCCCATCGCCGATGCGATTGTCACGCAGCTCGCCGTGACGCAGCGCGTACTTGCCACCGACCGACAACCACGGGCGCAGGTCGTACATACCGTCGACTGACAGCACGTGCGAGCGCTGCGAGTAATCGGCAAGGCTGCCGGTGCTGTCGAGTTGACCGGCCGACGGTAGATCGTAATAGTAGGTGTACTTGAACAGCAGGTTCAGGCGGTCGTTGTCGACCGGGCGGTAGGCCAGGCCGGTCACGACCTCGACGAAATCGCCGTCGAAGAAGTTGCCATCGCTCGCGTCCGAGAACGACATGTTCAGACGACCGAGGAAGCGCCAGTCCGGATCGACCTGGTAGCCCAGAGTATTGCGCCACAGCCAAGTGTCTCGCTCGCCGTTGCTGCCGCGTTCGCGTCGGTACTCGAGATTACCGGCATAGCGCGTGTCCTCATGCCGATAGCCGAGACTGACACCGAGCGCACGGCGTTTGAGATCGCCGGCCAAGGGGTCATTGATCTCACCGGCCTCGGCACTCAGACCGTAAGTCCAGCGTTCGTCCGGAGCCAAGTCGAGACCGAATGCGTGAGTCAGGCCGCTCGGCCCGTCACCGTGTTGCAGGCGTTCCTCGCCGAACACCGACACGCTGTCGCTGAAGCGACTGCGCGCACCGGCGCTCAGCACGCCCTGGCGGCCGCGGTAGCCGGTATCCGTACGATCGGTATCGAGCGCGTAATTGAGGTAGAGGTTGGTCTGGACGTCGACTTGGTAGTCGCCGCCGAGCAGGCCGCCGAATCCGCCGTCTCCGGTCGACGTCTCGGCACGCACTGTGAAGCGCTTATTGATGCGGCGCTTGCCGCCAATACCGACCCGGTCGTTGTCGCGGCGTGAACCACTGCGTTCGACCGTGCCCTGCACATAGCCGTATGCCGACCAGTCCGGCACATTGCCCTCGGCATCGGGTTCCGGGTCGGGCGTGTAGTCGGCACGCACCTGCACATCGGTACGGTCACCGTCCTCGTTCAGTACATCGCTGGCGCTCGCGACTTTAACGTCACGCGAGTCGGCCTTCACACCCAACGACAGGACCCAGTTCGGCGAAACGGTAAACCTGACATCGCCCTCACCCGCGCTGTAGCGTGACAACTCGGTGTCGGCATCATCGAACGTCACCCGCACTTCGCTCATCTCGGTCACTTGCCAGCTCACGGCGACGCCGCGTTGCTCGGCATCGTCGCCGCCGGTCAGCTGACCAGGACCTGAGTAACCTTCCTGTTTTTCCTGCCAATAGAAGCTGGCGCGTCCAACCTGATCGGCCGACAGTTCGGCGAAGTCGATCGCACCCTCGATACGCCCTGCGTTGGCTTTGCCGCCGGTACTGTTCGCAGCGTTGAAGTTGTAACCGCCATCGATTGAATCGCTGCTGCCACTGCCGTTGCCTTCAGAGCGCGCGGCCTCGATCTTGAGGAAGGTACCTGGCTTGTAGCGCACCACGACATCCGCACCGAGCAGGTCCTGCTCCATGCCGGTGGCGTTCTGGCTGTAGCCGGACAAGCCGAGACGCAGGTGTTCGTTGACCCAGGCTTCGGCACGGCCACCGCGCACCTGGTCGTCGATCTCGCTGAACCCAGGCGTGTACTCATACGTTGCAACCAGGTAAGCGGGATTGCCGGACAGGCTGCCATTCCTGATCAACCCTGAACCGTTGGCTACTGAACTGAGTGGTTCACGCAGCACGATGCGACCCTGAATGTAGTTGACCTCGTAATCCTGCTGCGGCGCGAGGTAACGGGTTTCGAGCACGATCCCGGTATCCTTGTCGCGTACCTCGATCCAGGCACGCTCGGAGCCCTGGGTGATGTCCTGGCGACGCAGGTAGTACAACGAACCCCCGGTGCCACGGAACTCGTCCCGACCAGGCAGCGTGCCCGGATCGGCGGCGAACAGTTCGACACTGGTGCGGCTCTCGCCGTACTGCGTCTGTGCCGGGTCGATCCACTGCAGCTTTGCGCCGTACAGGCCGCGGTTGTACTGGACGAGGTCGGTGCCGGTGATGCGGGTATGGAAATTACCCCACATCACGTGAGAACGACCGCGTTCGAGGCGCACGTAGAATTTGCCCTGGGTCGGCGCATCGTCGACCGTGGTGCTGTCATCGCCGTAAACCGGGTAGTAGCGATCGGGATCGAGACGTCGCAGCAGCGAGCGCGGATCCTTGTCCATGAAGTTCGAGAACAGACTGTCGAGCGGCTGTTCACGCGTGTCGGCAGCCGCGGTCAACAGGTATTTGCCCTTGATCTTGCCCTTCAGATAGAACGCAAGCCGGCCGTCGACATACACCTCGTTGTCGAAGTGTTCCGAATCGTCGTTGGTCACCAACTGGGCCGGCCCATGCGTACTGTTCGAACCGATCGTCAGGTCACCGAGGGCGATGTAGAACCAGTCCTCGTCGGCGATGCTGATGTTGCGGCGGAATTCGGCGACCCGGCCGTTCGGCTCGAGCAACTGCACCATCACCTGGTGCGTGCCCATTGGCAGGATCTGGCGCGTCGCGAAGCGGCCTTGCGCATCCACCGGCACCCAGCTGCCCATCACCGAAACACGCTGACTCGGCCCGATGTTGCGGCCGTTGACCGTCACGGCACCACCCCGCACCGGGATGTTGCCTATCAGGCGACTGTCCTCGCCATACACCGCCAGCTGTGCAGCCTCCGGGTCTTTCGGCAGTTTCATCGTGGTTAGCGACAGATCTTTCGGCCTCGTCTCGTCGAAGCGACCTTCGGCGTCGTACACGCGCAACACGAAACGCAGACCATCTTCGAACGTGGCGGGTACCTGCCACGGCCGCGGCGTGCCGAGTGTGATCGGTAGCACCACGTCCGGCGTCTGCTGGGTGCCACGACCACTGCTGAACACGCGGATCTCGGCACGTTCGATCCAGGCCGGATAGTTGGAGTAACTGGTGAACAGCACCTGGCGATCGCGATCGACCGTGACCGGAACGGCACCGACGTTCAGCCACGGCGTCTGCTCCAGGCTGTCGTAGCGGATCTGCACATCGGCCTTCGCTGCCGCGATATCGCTGCAGCGTTGACTGCCGACACTGTCTGCGGGCCCCTGCTCACCGAGTGGGACACCATCCACACTGATCTGGAACGGCAGTTTGGCGGTCGGCTGCGCCGCGCACTCACCCTCGACAGACTGTGCGCCATTGGCCACACGCTCGGTGTTCTGCCCGGCCGGCTCTGCTGTGAAGACGGCGCTGTTGTTCGATACCTTGCCGGCACTCGTCGGCACCACGCAGATCCGGCTTTCATCGAAATGGTCGCAATCCTGCGGCTCGGCCAATGCAGAGACACTCAGGCAGATCAGGGAACCAAAGAGGCCCAGGGTCTTTATCGACTTCATTTGCCTGCCCCCCCTGCGCTCATCTCGGTTTCGATGTGCAGCGGGTAGCAGCAGCCATGCTCGTCCCAGCGGGCCTCGATCAGCTGTTGCAGGTGTTCGACGCGCGAGCGCGCCCGCTCAGGTGGGTCGCCGGGGTTCCCGGTATAGGCGATGCGCAGCACCGATGGACCCTGGCGCAACGTCTCGACCAGTTTGGCGATGCCGTCTTGCCAGACCGGGACCAGCTCATCGGACCCGGCGACAAAGGCCTCCGGCGCCACATCGAGACGCACGACGCGGTGGATTGCAGCGCCGAAGTTCAGCTTCGACAACTTGCCCCGCGTCAGACGCACAACGCGCGGGTTCTCGGTCGTCAGGCGATAGCCCGACGGCAAGGTGCGCTCGTCGAGCTTGAGGATGAAGTTTCCACCACGCCACTCGTTCGGTACGTCGGCGCAGGCGATATGAAAACGACCATGCTCATCGCTGGTGATCAGCAGACCGCGCACGGTGACGACGCGTACGTTGGGAATACCCGGCTCACCCTCATCCTGGTAGCCGTTCACGTTGCGGTCGTCGAACACCTTGCCGATCAGGTCGGAACAATCGAAGGTCGGATCCGGCGTGACCCGTACAGATGCCGTCGCCAGGTTCGAGATACGTGCGGCGATCAGGCTGTTCTCGGCCCACGCCTGGTTGATGTATTCGCCCTCGCCGACACCGGCGCCGACGACCAGCATTAGTTTGAACACGCGCTGTTGGCCGACCGCAAAGCTGAGGTTTGGCCAGGTCAGCAGGCGGCCGTTGACCGTCGGCTGCTGACTGACGCCGTCGACACTCGCCGAACCGCTGCGGAACTTGAAGCCCGGCGGAATCTGGTCACGCACGTCGACGTTGGGGATCGCGCCGGTGAGGTTGTTGGTGACCGTGATCGTGTACGGCACGAGGTCGCCGCGCGAGACATTCACCAGTGGCGTGGTCTTGGTCACGATGAACGCGTCCGCGGTCACCACGTCGAGCGGAATATGGTTGTTGACCAGGTCTGCCGAGACACCCGGCGTCAGGTCGAAACTCAGGTAGTACTGGGTACTGTTGGCGGTCGCAGCGAGTGCTGCACTACCCGCCGGACAGGCCAGAGGATCGTGGATCGGCGAGCCGGCTGCCGGCGCCGTGCCGACGTTATGCACCAACGCCGGGTCCGGCGCGGCACCGACCGTCAGCGTGTTGGTGCACACTGGAATGATCGACGAGCCACCGGGCAGATAGCCCCCCGGTTCGGCAACCGTGAGCGTATAGGTACCGGCCGGTGCGCCGGGCAACAGCAGGAACTGGTAGAAACCGTCGGCACCGGTTGTCTGGCTGGCATTGGCCGCACCGCCGACCAGGTGCGCCGCGGCGTTGAAGCCGCCGGGACCACTGATCGACACCACCGCGCCGATAACCGGCTGACGGGTGATCGAGTCGTACACCACGCCGCTCGGATCCAACGGCAGACTCTGCTCGACCGTGTTGCTGCCGGCGACCAGGCTCAGCCCCTGCATCACGCCCGCGCTGGTATCTGCACCTGCCGGGTTGGCCGCACTGGTGACGCCGTCGGTAAAGGCCGCACCGCTTTCGTTCGGCACCGGCCGGCCCCAGATCGCGCCACTAACCGGCTCGCGGAAACGGATTTCGTAGCCGCTGCCCGGCGCCACGCCGGTGATCAGGTAGGCGCCGGCGGCATCGGTCGTGGCCGTCGCGACCACGACACCACCGTAGACGAGTTCAACGGTCCAGTTGGCGATTACCCGCTCGCCGCCATCGCGTACCCGATCGTGATTGCTGTCGAACCAGACCGTTCCGGCAACCGATGCCGACTGGGTGATCGGGGTCGGGTCCGAATCGGTGTTGTTGCCTTCGAATCCGGCCGTTTCGCCACCGCCGCTGATCACCGTGTCGGCGGTCAGCACGGTCGGCGCGATACCGCCGGCAACGTTGACCGGCAGGATGATCGGCGTACCCGTGCTGCTCGCGCCAATCACCGTGCTGCCGGTACAGGTCACGACCTGGCCAACGGCGTTACAGATCCAATCTCCGGTCGTCGGCCAGCTGGCCGGCGTGATGCCGGCCGGCAGCGTTGTGATGATCGTCATCACGCCCGAGGTCGGTACCGCGGCGATGTTGCCTGGGGTGACCGTGTAATAACCGGTCGTGGAACCCTCACCGAAACTGGCCGGCGAGTGCGTGATGCTGATCGTCAGGTCCGGCGAGGCATCCGGCTGCTCGGCGAACAGGTTGTCACCCGACACCGTGTTGCCGCCGGTCAGATCGATGCCGGCAATCCGGCTCGACGTGGCCGTCGGGTTGCTGGCGACGCCGCCGGTGCTGCCGGCCGTGGTCGTGCCATTGGTCGAGCCGCTTGGCTGGGCCGTCTGGTCGAGCGTGTAAGTGCCCTCGGCCAAGCCCGTGAAACTAAACGTGCCATCGGCCGCAGTCGTCGTGCTGGCGCTGACCGGGTTGCCGCTGTTGTCGGTGCCGCTGAGGTCGATCGTGACCGCGTCGATGCCATGGTCACTGCCATTGATGGCGCCGTTGTTGTCGAAATCGAGGAACACCGTGCCCGAGATCCGGCGGTCATTGGGAATCTCGGCAAAGTTGTTGCCCGATGCCGTGGTATTCGGCGGCAGCACGATCGTGCTGATCTGGCTGGGTGTCGTGGTCGGCGCACTCGCACTGCCGGCGGTGCCGCCATTGGCCACACTGCCGGCCGTGGTGATGCCGTTCGAGGTGTTGGCCGGTTGATTCGGTTGACGCACCGAGTAAGTCGCCGGGTCCAGATTATTGAAGCGGTAGTCGCCACTCGCGTCGGTCGTGGTCGTCGCGATCACGGCACCGCCGCTGTCGAGCAGTTCGATGGTCTCGCCGGCCAACGGCGTGTCGGCACCGTTTTGCGTACCGTTGTTGTTCACATCGAGGAATACCCGACCCGAGATCGTCGATGGGACCACCTCGGCGAAGTTGTTGTCCGGTGAACCGTCGATCTGTGCAGCATTGCCGAGCACGATGGTGTTGATGCGGCTCGGCGTGGTAGCGATACCGGTCGCTGTGCCCGGCGTACCGCCGGCACTGCCGACGATGGAGCCTGCCGTCGTGATGCCGTTGACGGTGCCTGTCGGCTGGCTCGGTTGTTCGACCGAGTAAGTACCGGCTGACAGACCCGAGAACAGATAGTTACCGAGCGTATCGGTCGTGGTCGTCGCGATGACGGTGTCGCCGGCATCACGCAGATTGATCGTGATGCCTTGCAGCGGCGTGTCGGTACCCGATTCGAAACTGCCGTTCGGCACCAGATTGTTGTCGGCAAATACGCGACCGGAGACATAACCGAGCGCGCTGACTTCCAGGCTGGCGTTGATCGCCTGCAGGTTGTTGCCCAGGTTGGTCTGTAGTGCAGCCGACGGAATCACGTTGATGTGCTCGCCGACCGTCGAGGCGGTCACGTCGACACTGATCGTACAGCCACCGGCCGGGATGGTCGCGCCACTGTTCAAACGCACCTGGCCGCTGCCGGCACTGGCAACAAGGCTGCCGGTACAGGTTGTCGATGCGTTCGGCGTGCCGGCCACCAACACATTGCCCGGTGCGGTCGGCAGGTTGTCGACGAAGTTCGCGGTGGTCGTCATCGCGGTGCTGTTGTCGTTGTCGATCACGATCGTCAACGTGGCGGTGCCACCGGCAGGTATCAGTGGCGGGCTGAACTGCTTGCCGACCGTCGGCGGCTGCGAGACGGTGAGATCGTCGGTGGCCGGGTCTTCATTACTGATACCCTCGGCCGTACTCACGGCGGCTGCCGGGATCACGTTGCTGTACACACCGGCCGTATTGCTGACCGTGTCGACCGTGACCACACAGCTGCCACCCGCCGGCACGTTCGCGCTGGCGAGCGAGACAGCGGTTGCTGAAGCCGGCGCCGTCACCACACCACCGGCACAAGTGGTCGAGGCGTTGGGTGTGAGCGCGACCGTAAGGCCGGCGGGCAGATCGTCGGTCAGCGCCGTGGCGGTCGTTGCGATTGAATTCGGGTTGTCGATCGTGATCGTCAACGTCGATACCGTGCCCGGTGGAACCGAGCTGGGTGCAAATGCCTTGCTCACGGTGAGCGGTGTGCGCACCTCCAGATCAGCGCTGGCCGGCGACTGGTTGCTGGTGCCGGCACCACCAACACTCGCGGTGACCGCATTGGCTGGGATCTGGTTGGTATAGCTGCCGGCCGAGCTGGCGACGACATCAATCTCGGCGACACAGCTGCTCGCGGCACCACCCGAGGCGGCCGGCAAAGTACCGCCGCTGAACACGATGGTGTTGCCACCGGTCGAGGTGACGCTACCGCCGGTACAGGTCGTGGTCGGGTTCGCACCGGCCGGTATGGTCACGCCCGCCGGCAGGATGTCGCTGACCGCGATATTCGCGAGCGGCTGCGACAGCGGGTTGATGAAAGTGATGCGCACCCGGCTACGCTCGCCCGGCGCGACGACGGCCGGCAGGAACTGCTTGGTAACCCCGATGTTCGCCTGCGTCTGCAGGCTGGTCGACGCATCCAGCGTGTTGCTGATGCCCTGATCTGTCGTGACGGCACCGACCGGGATCTCGTCCAGAATGGTACCGACCTGGGTGGTTGATACGTTGACGGTCACGGTACAGCTGTCGCCGGCATCGATGCTCGCACCGGAAAGGTCTACCTGCGTCCCGTCGGCGCTGGCATTGACGACACCGCCGTTACAGGTCGTCGATGCGTTCGGCGTCGCCGCGACGATCATGCCGGTTGGCGTGCCACCCGACGTACCGCCGCTGGTGAAGTAGTCGGTCAGGCCGACACCGGTCAGGTCGATGGAACCGTTGTTGACCAGCGTGATGGTCAGCAACCCGGTCTCGCCCGGGGCGGCCAGTGAATTGGGGTTGATGCTGTTCGAGATCGTGATCGCACCGGCGCTGGAATTATTCAGCACGGCACTGACGATGTTGATGTTCTGCACGCCGCCGGTCGCGGTGATGTTGCCGGCCGGGATGCTGTTGGTCCAATCGGCACCGCCGCTCGCGGTCACGTCGAACAGAAACTCGCACTGGCCGGATGCCGGGATCACGGCGCCGCTCATGCTCGCCGAGCTGGCACCCGCAACCGCCGTCACGCTCGGACTGCCGCCACAGGTGGTATAAGCGTTCGGCGGATTCGCAACGGTCATACCGGTCGGCAGCGGATCGTCGACGGCCACGCCGTTCAGCGTGCCGGCACCGACATTGCCAAGACGGATCGCGACCGTTGCAACGCCACCGGATTCGATCGTCGATGGCGAGAACACCTTGCTCGCGGTCAGCGCCGAGGTGTAGGTCAACGTGGTCTGGATAGGCCCTGGGCTGGATGCCGTGCGCGTCGAGCCGTCCTGCAATGTCTCGGTTGCGGTCAATGCGCCGGCCGGGATGTCGTCGACATATACGCCGGCCGCACCGATCACGTTCAGCGTGACGGTACAGCTGCCGGGTGTGCCGGTACCGTTGTTGGCGCGCGCCGGGATGGCTGCGCCGCTCAGCGAGACGGACGAGTCGCCCGGCGTTGCCGTGACCACGCCGCCGGCACAAGTTGTCGACGCAACCGCCGGATTGGCAATCGTCAGCGGCAGGCCGGTTGAACCGGTCGGCAGCAGGTTGGTTATCGCCGCGTTGCTGACCGCCGATGCCGAGAGGTTCGACAAGGTCAGCGTCAGCTGCGCTACGGTACCTTCGGAGGCGCTATTCGGATCGAAATCGTTGTCGATCGTGATGACATCGGTCAGCGTGACACTCGCCGAGTTGCCGTTGCTGTTGCACACCGGGCCTGCGCCATTGTTGTCGCAGACGCCGCCGGCACCGATCGTGTTGACATGACTGCTGCCCGCCGCAGAGCCGGTGGGTGTCATCGCCCAGAAGCTGACATCACAACGCGACGCGTTGGCACCGCTGCCGGCATTCATGTCGAACGTCAGCACAACGCTGTTGGTCGACGGCGGCGGCCCGGCGATATTGTCGGTCAGCACACCGGCACAGCCGGTGCCGCTCATGCTCGGTGCCGGACTGGTCAGGCCGAACATGCCTGCCGGCAGGGTGTCGGTGATCTGCACACCGCTGAGTGCGCCGCCGGAGTAATTGTTGACGCGTATCGTGTAGCGCACCGGGTTGCCGGGGGCCGGGTTCGACGGCGAACGCGATTTGCTGATCGTCAGCTCGTCATAGATCGTGACGCTGTCGGAGGCCGCCTGGCTGTTCGCGCCCTGGTCGTTGGCCACGGCGTTCTGCGCGATGCTGTGGGTAAAGGTTTCGGGCGTACCGGCTGCGGCCAGCGTGCCGGTGTAGGTAATGGTCACGACGCAGCTCGCGCCAGGCGCAATGCTGCCGTTGGCGATTGAGAAGCCCAGGTTGCCGTTGATCGCGTTGACCGTCGCGCCACCGCAGGCTGCATTGGCGCTGACATTGTTTACCGTCAGCGTGCCTGCACCACTGCCTGAGACCTTGATGTTGTTCTGCGTGAACGCGACGCCCGTCAGCGTCGTCGTCGGACTTGCATTGCGGAAGGTTGCCGTGAGCGTCGACTGCTGCCCCTGGCGCACGTTCGATGGGTTGAAGTTGGTATCGACCTGCAGTGCCGAGGCTACGGTAAGACTGGCGCTGGCGTTGCCGGATGCGCTCAGACCGCGGGCATTGAAGAACTGGGTCGTGCCGTTGATGGTGTTGGTCAGCACCTGGCTGTAACCGGCACCGGTATCGGTACCGATGATGTCGACCGTCATGGTGCATCGTCCGCCGGCTGCAATCGTGCCGCCGACCACGTTCAACGTCGTGTCGCCGGCCGATGGCGAGAACGCCGGTGGCGTGCCGCCACCCACGCAGCTGACACCCGCGTTTGGCGGGTTGGCGACTTCGAGCCCGGCCGGCAGTACATCTTCCAAACCGTAAGCGGGCGTATCGCCGACGCCATTCAACGGCAGGTCGCGGTTGGCGTTGGCGCCGTTGTCGATTGTGATCGACAGCGTGACCGGTTCGTCGTTCTGCACGATCGTCGACTGGCCGAACTGCTTGTCGATATCGGGGGCATTGAGCGACAGCACGTTGATCGTCTGCTGGCTCGCAGTGGTGTTCGAGACCGGCCCGGTATCGGTGCCGCTCACGTCGCCGATGCCGATGATGTTGTCGTGTCCACCCGGCGTCGTCGATGTGATCTCGACAACGATGTCGCATTGGGCGATCTGCGCCCCGGCCGCCGGAAGCGTGCCGCCGACCAGCTGGATAACATTGCTACCGGTAGTTGCCGTTACGCTGCCGGCGGTCGCCGCCGCGCCGCCAGTGCCATCGGTGCAGGTGTAGGAAACCAGGCCGCTGCCGGCTACAACCAGTTCGACCGGCATCGTGTTCGTAAACGTCGCACCCGTAACCGTCGAAGCCGTGTTGCTGTTGGTCAACGTGATGTGCAGCGCCGTGACATCGCCCGGATAGATCGGGTTGTCGTAGCCGGTCTCGACACTCATCGATACCCCGAGGGCAGCGATCGCAGGAACAGTGAGGAATGACAGGGCGATGAAGGCGAGACAGCGGTTCAACATATCCATAATAACGAACGGCTCGATACAGACCCGCAAGTGCGACGGACAGCGGTTCTCATGCGGCCACCGTCAGCGGTCGGGTTAAAAAAAGATTGCCAGGCAAAAAAAGATCGATAACTACAGGTCGTACTTTTTCTTTGTTATTCAGCTGTTGCGACCAACGTCGATTTCTCTTTAGGGTTTAAAGGCGTAGATCGTTTAAAGAACGCGCATTCAACGCGCACTCAGCATCTGCCAATGGTGCTGATGATGGATAAGAGGTATTTCAAGCTGGCGGCACGCTGAACACTTGCGAAACGAAGACTCCGCACATGTTGGTTGTTTTTTGGTGCGCACCGCGATGTCGAACTCGCTACACCTTCACATGCACGAAGACGATCCGTACTTCTCGCAGAACGCCATCGCCCTGCACAGCAAAAGACCCGCCTATGCCTGCATGCCGATCTTCGCCGCCGATAGGTTCACGTTGCACAGCGTGTTGTCCGCCTTCCGGAATGACTTCGCGACGGAACGAAAGCCCTGATCAATGGTCTGTAGGTTTCAGCGTGCGCCGCAGGCAGTGCGCCAGGATCCTGCCTGACCGGCGTGTTCCATGAGCATGTAGGCTGGACAGCATTCGTTATTTTGTTGCTCTGCCTGCTGGGCGTGTTGACCTTGATGTTGCGCCAAGCGCCTGATCGTTAGGATTCGCCAGGTAGTCGATGACATGAGTTGGAACAATTCCGAGTTCGGCTACGGTTGGGTCCACATCGCCCTGCACTGGCTCATGGCAGTGATGATCATGGGGCTGCTGTCGCTCGGCCTATGGATGACCAGCCTCGACTACTACGAT
>MWSD01000011.1_pt2 | contig 13346 bp, 7 predicted proteins | sample 1021921 | NCBI WGS metagenome assembly MWSD01 (sample SAMN06338133, study PRJNA374545) | mollusc metagenome | biome: marine bay; material: sediment; isolation source: gill 40 cm from animal B | host: Kuphus polythalamius | place: Philippines: Mindanao | collected 2011-09-12 | reverse complement strand
AAGGTCAAGCAGGACGAACTCGAAGACCTGGTGCGCAGCATTGGCGTCAAACGTTTCTCTGCCGGCACCGCCATCTTGGAACAGGACGGCAGCGGCGATCGCCGCTTGTACTTCGTGCGCACCGGCACGGTAAAAATCACTCGCGCCGAGAAGAAGGCCGAACGCCACCTCGCGACCATTCGCCAGGGCGAGTCGTTCGGTGAAAAAGCGGCGTTGACCGGACAACGTCAGCCGTTCGCGGCCACGGCCGAGACGGACGTGACGGTGATGATCGTGCCCGAGCGCACGGTCAAGCTGATCCTCGACCGCAACCCCGACTTCCGCCAGGTGCTCGAGAAACGCGCGCAGGCCACCGAGCGCGAATTCGAACGCCAGGAAAAACTCGCGGCGGAACGCAAACGCACCTCGCTGTTCGACCTGCGTTCCAAGTCCGGGCCGGGCCAGAAGGTGCTGCGCCGCTTCCCGCTCGTCGAACAGGCCGAGGAGATGGACTGCGGTGCCGCATGCCTGGCGATGATTGCCAAGCACTACAAAATTCCGATCACGCTCGGCAAGCTGCGCGAGATGGCGAACGTGACAACCGAAGGCGCCACCTTGGACAGCCTGGCAAAGGTCGGCGAATCGCTGGGTTTCACCACGCGCGGCCTCAAATGTGACTACGACTCTCTGCTCGGTCTCGAGCTGCCGATCATCGCGCATTGGGAAGGCTATCACTACGTCGTGATCTACGGTGTGTCCAAAACACACGTCTGGATCGCCGACCCCGCGATCGGCTTCGTCAAGATGGACCGCGCCCGCTTCGAGCAGGGTTGGGCGGGGATTGCGCTGGTATTCACGCCTAGCGGCAACCTGGCGCAATTCGGCGTATCCCAGTCGCCGTGGCGGCGATTTGCATCATTCCTCGCACCCTACAAGAAAACGCTCGGCTATTTGTTGATGGCGACGTTGGTGATCGAGGCCCTGGGCATTGCGCCGCCAGTTATCGTGCAAAACGTGCTCGACAACGTGATCGTTCACCAGAACCTCGATCTGCTGACGCTGCTGATCGTGGGCTTGGTGCTGACGCATGTCTTTATGCAGACGACCACGGCCATGCGAGGGATGTTATCGAACTTCCTGGTGCGCAACCTCGACTTCTCGATGATGTCGAGTTTCTTCAAACATACGCTCGCGCTTCCACTGTCTTTCTTTACCAAGCGGCGTACCGGCGACATCTTCGCCCGCTTCCAGGAAAACGCGACGATCCGCTCATTCCTGACGGAATCGACGATCAGTACCCTGCTCAACGTGCTGATGATGTTCGTCTACCTGATCGTGCTGTTTATCTATAGCGTCAAGCTGACGGTGCTGCTCCTCATCCTGATCGTACCCATCGCCTTGTTGACCCTGGCGGCTACGCCCAAGATCAAGCAATACGCGCGTCGCACGTTCGAGGCCTCCACCGAAGCCGAAGCGGTACTGATGGAGACCATCAGCAGTGCAGAAACCGTCAAGGCGATGGGTGTCGAGCGCTCGATGCGGCTCAAGTGGGAGAGCAAGTACGCCAATGCGTTGAACGTACAGTACGACGCCGCCAAGTTCGAACTCGGCCTTGGGGTGATCAGCCAATTACTGAATGCCTCGATCAGCGTGACGATCCTATGGGTCGGCGCACAGCTTGTCGTATCTCAGGAGCTGACGGCCGGCCAGTTGATTGCGTTCAACATGCTGGTCGGCAGCGTCATGTCACCGATCATGGGGATAATCGGCCTGTGGGATGAACTGCATGAGGCCGGGGTGTCGATGGAACGCCTGGGCGACGTGCTCGACCTCGATCCGGAGCAGAAGCCATCCGAAGCGGCATCGCGCATCGTCCTGCCCGACCTGAAGGGAGATATCCGCGTCGAGAACCTGTTCTTCCGCTACGGCGGCAAAGAGACACCTTACGTACTCAAAGATATCAGTTTCTCGATGAAAGCCGGTGAGCAGGTGGCGATCGTCGGCCTGAGTGGATCCGGCAAGACGACGCTGGCAAAGCTCTTGGTCGGATTCTTTCCGCCAACCGAGGGCAAGATCTATATCGATGGCTACGACCTGGAACTGGTCGACCTCGAGTACCTGCGACGACGCGTAGGTTACGTCATGCAGAGTAATCTACTGTTCTCCGGCACCATCTCGGAAAACATCGCACTCGGTGACGAAAATCCGGATCGCCGGCGTATCGTCGAGGTCGCCAAGCACGCCGATGCACATCGCTTCGTCAGCAATCTGCCGCTCGGCTACGAACAGGTCGTCGGCGAACGCGGCGTTGGCCTGTCGGGCGGGCAGATACAGCGTATCTGTATCGCACGCGCCTTGTACCACGACCCGCAACTGCTGATCTTCGATGAAGCCACCTCGGCACTGGATTCACAGTCTGAGAGCAACATTCTGACGAACATGCAGCATGTCTTCGAGGGACGCACCTCGATCGTCATCGCCCACCGACTGAGTACGGTTATGAATGCCGACAAGATCCTGGTGCTGTACGAAGGCGATATCGCCGAGGAAGGCACCCACCAGGAACTGGTCGACCGCAAAGGCATGTACTACCAGTTGGTCCGTAAACAGATGGCGAACGAGCGATGAGAAAGTTTGTTCGACGTGGTTCCATCGCCCAGGGACTGGGTACGGTTCTGGAAAAGATCGAGATCCTGCGCGCCAGCCTGCGCTGGGCGGCGCGTACCAACGAGGTTGATGTCGCCAAGCTGCTGAAGCAGTGCAATGAACTGCGTGATGAAGCGGTCGAGCAACTGCGCAAGGATCGATTGTTCACCGCAACGGACGGCGACGGCGACAAACCCGAACCACTGCGCAAGCCTGTCGACGAGGCGAAGTCGAGTGCCGCCGAGCGGCGCAAGGCACTCGACGAACGGCAGTTCGTGTTCGAGGGCGTGTTCGGCGACAGTCCGGAGTTGCTCGATGCGATGGAGATCGCCGAGCGCGCTGCACCCACCGAGTTGCCGGTATTGATTCAGGGCGAGAGCGGTACGGGTAAAGAACTGTTGGCCAAAGTCGTCCATGCCAACGGCGACCGTAGCGACAAGCCGTTCGTGTCGGTCAACTGCGGCGCAATCCCGGAGAACCTGCTCGAATCCGAGTTGTTCGGCCACAAGAAAGGGGCGTTTACCGGTGCGTCGGGCGACCGCAAGGGCAAGTTCGAGAGCGCGCATACCGGCACGATCTTCCTCGACGAAGTCGGCGAATTGCCGCTGCAGGGCCAGGTCAAACTCTTGCGCGCCCTGCAATCGAGTGAGATCCAGCGCGTAGGCTCCGACCAGCCGATTACCGTCGACACGCGCGTGGTCGCGGCGACCAACCGCGATCTGCTCGAGATGTCACGACGCGGCGAGTTCCGCGAAGACCTTTATTATCGCTTGAGCGTCATCCAGGTAACGATTCCACCGTTGCGCGACCGGCGCGACGAGATCCCGCTGCTGTTGGAATTCTTCCTCGAAGAGGCCACCGAGAAACTCAAACGCGAAGTGCTGCGGCTGTCGCCGCGGCTGCACGCGTTTCTGATGAACTATCACTATCCGGGCAACATTCGTGAGTTGCGCAATATCATCTTCCGCCTGGCCTGCTTAGCCGATGACACGGCGGATGTTCCTCACCTGCCGAAACATGTGCTCGAAGAACAGCCGGGACAGATCCCGATGGGCGACGTGCTGAGCGATTCGCCGCAGTCGCTATCCGAAGTCAAGAAGGCCGCGAGCGATGCGGCCGAACGACTCTACCTCGAACAGGCGCTGAGCGAGGTCAATGGCAAGGTCACCGAGGTCGCCAAGAACCTCAGCATGAACCGTACGCACGTGCAGACGCTGTTGAAGAAGCACGGGATCAGCTCGAAGAGCTTCAAACGCACCAAGACAAGCTGATCGCCGGCAATCAGCTCGCAGACAGGCTCGGATTGATCAGGGTCCGCGTCTCGTCGTCATCGTCTGCCTGGGCGTGCACAACGATCAACGACACGTTGTCCCGCGCCCCGCGCGACAACGCCAGGTCGAGCAACTGGCGCGCTGCCTGAACACAACGCCCGCCATCGAGGTACTGCGCGATCTCGGCATCCGGCACTTCGTTGTACAGCCCGTCGGAACAGATCAGGTAGGTGTCGCCCGGCTGGACGTCGAATTTCTCGATATCGGCCTCGAGCAGATCTTCAGCGCCGATAGCACGCGTGATGATGTTGGACGGCGGGTGACTCTCGACGTCGTCGCGGTCCAGCAGGCCCATGGCAATCCATTCTTCGAGCTGACTGTGATCGCGACTGATCTGCTCAAGGCGCCCACCACGCACGCGATACACGCGGCTGTCGCCGACCCAGATCGCAGCGGCCTTGTCGCCCACGCTGATCAGTACTGCGGCAGTGCTGCCCGATATCCCATTGCCGGTATCGCGGGCCTTCTTGATCAATGAGGCATTGGCATCTTTCAGTGCCTGCTCAACGTCGGCCGCCAGATCGTCCAGTGACTGTGTTGCCGAAACCGATGCCAGCGCATCGACTACCGACCGGCTCGCCTCGGCGCCGGCGTAGTGTCCACCCATGCCATCCGCCACGGCCCACAGGCCAGCATCACGTCGGTTCAGCACCGCATCTTCGTTCGCCGAACGCACCTTGCCCGCATGCGTTTCAGCAACCGATTCCCAAGTAATGTCCTGCTGTCCATTCATTCTTGTTTTAACTCTTCGTACTTATTGCGCATCGGCTTCGCCTTCGGCCCAGAAATAGACCACCTTGCCTGCCGTTGAACGTGGTCGGCGGCCGAGGCTGATCCAGCCCTCCCCGCGCAAAATCAATTCGTCATCGTGGATGAAGACTTCGCTGTCGTCGATCTGCACATAGGTGCCATTGGTGCTGTGATCGGCCAGCACGAAGCAGGAATGCAGGTAATCTACATGGGCATGGTCACGTGACGCAAAGTCCGATTCAATCGCTATGTCGACGTCACCGCCGCGCCCGATCGTGATGCGCGATGTATCCGGCTGCAGCACCATCTGTTCGTTGCGCCAACGCAGCCGCAGTTTTCCCACCCGGGTCACGGCCTGCGCAGCACCGATCGCCGGCGCAAGCCGAGTCGCAACATCTTCCTGCCAACTGACGGCGTAAACCTTTCCTCGACCATCGCACAACTCTTCCCGCCACTCATCGGGGTCCACTTCCGACAGCTTGTCGCGCAAGGCCAGGTCGAAATCGGCGGCACTGCTCAGGCACGCCAGTGTCTGTGAGGAGGAAGCCAAGCGCGCCAGTTCGCGACTCTTGGCAATCGCCAACGAAGCATCGCCATTGCCAGCTGTCTGCCGCTCGTCAGGCGCCACCAGGCCGATCTTGATGATCACACCGTGCTCATGCGCCTTGGCCGCCGCGAACTGCTGCATGCGCCGCGAGATCATGAGCGCACTCTCCGGCGCGTCAAACCCGACAACGATGTCGCCGGCCGACCCATTCACCAACTGCGCCGAATCATCCGGCAACAGATCGATCAGTGCGTTTCGAATCCGCTCCGCGCAAGACTCTTCGTGCTCGCTGTAGGTTGCGCGGGCATCGCGCGAACAGGAGATCCGAATACTGACGATGGTCTGCCCCTGCGACTGGTTCGGCATACAGACACCTCCCCTCCGATTGTTATCGTTTATGCGCAGTCCAAACAACGACTGAACCGCGGCTCACCCCGCCAACTATCGGTCGGCGGAGTGAAGCCCGTTGTTATTTTGCAGCGGCTACACGCGTCTCGTGCTGATCGAGTACGCCCAAGACGCCGCGCCGCGGCAGGAAGAAGAACTCGCCCGCCTCGTGCCCGGCAAACTTGATCGGCGCATATTGCGGATCCTGCTCGACATTCAACCGCGCCGCCTGATTCTTCACCCGCGACTGCAGTTTGCGGTACAGGCTGTAGCCTTCGAGAATACCGTCGTTGTTGCGCAGCACATCCAGCAACGCCGCAGTAAAGATCGAGTGATCGCCGCCGCCGGAATCCAGCACCGGCTGAAGCCCACCGGACGTCAACACGGCACGGGCACGTGCGCCGGCCATGATCTCGTACCACTGGTCCTTCTTCTGCTTTGACATGCCGGTCTCGAGGCGGGCAACCGACGAACGCGTCATGGCGCCTGAGTAGCACGAGTCGGCAATGACAAGCACATGCTTGGCAGACATCGCGTTCAATATGTCGGTAACAGCGACATTCGATATCCAGTTGGCCGAGCTGTCGGGCTCCGCATCGACCGGCAACCAATGGCCGCGCAGGTTGACGTTGTCGAGCTCGCCATGACCTGCATAGAAAATCAGCAGATTGTCTTTCTCCGTCAGGGTCGCGCGCAGATTGTTCAACGCAGACAGGATCTGATAACGCGTGGCGTTGAGCAGCAGGGTTGTCTCGAACCCATACTTGCTCTCCAGCACACTGGCCAACTCACGCGCATCGTTCTCCGGCGTTTTGAGCTTCTGCATCTTGGTGTATTCCTGGTTGCCGATAACCAGGGCGTGATACCGACCGAAGTCGACCTTGTCGCCACCCGACGGAGGCGTAGCCCCACCGGTCGACCCCGAGCTTTCCTTCGCCTTCTTCGCTGACGGCGGGATCACGTAGAAGTCGAGCGCGGTACGGTTTCCAAGCTCATCGACCGCGACAATGTTGACCGGCGTACGCGTACCTTGCAGCGACAAGGATTCACGGAACAACCCGTTACCACTGAGCGTACGGCTGCGATCGTTGATCTTGAAGGTTACCAGGCCCTTCTCGGGGCTCACCCGGCCGACCACATCGACAGACTTCGTCGGTGAACGCAACAGCACACTCGGCGCGCCGCGGGTGACCGCCAGCGGCGGCTCGATGATCTCTATCGTCGGACCGTCGGTTGAAGTGGTTACGACCGACGTGGATTTCGGACCCGAGATCGCCTGCTCAGCGGCTGAGATCTTGGTCAGCAGCCGTTGAATCTCTTTCTCGCGCTGTACGACCTTGGCTTGCTCGGTTTCGAGTTGCGATTCAACCACGTCGAGCTGCGCATTCTTGCTCTCGCTGGCTTCGAGCGAATCCTGCATTACCGTCAGGCGGGACTCGAGCTGCTTGATCTTGCTCTGCTGGCTTTCGACTGATTCCGACAGAGTCGACTGGTTTTGCTGCGCATCGACCAACTGGCGTTGCATTGCCTGCTCGTTGCGCTGCTGTTCAGCCTCCAACTGTTCCACCTCACGACGCCGGTCCTCGAGCTCTTGTGACTTCTGCGCGAGGCGTTTCTTAAGACCTTCGATTGCAGTGGAACTCGATGCCAACGAAGCCTCGCTTTCGCTCAACTGGGTTTGCAGCAAGGTGATCGTTTCCCGGCTTTTCGCCAGATCACGGTCGCGCGTTGCAGCAACCTTTTGGGCGGTTGCCAACTGCTCCTGCAGATCGGCATAAGCCACGTTCTGTTCAGCAAGCTGCTTGGTCAGAGACAGACGCTGCGCATCGGCCTTGTCGAGTTGCGTGCGGACATTTTTCAACTCGGAAGACTGACTCAGCGCCGGCGCCAACTTGGCTTTCAGATCCTGTATGGTCTTTTCGCGCTGCGCGACTTGCTGTTTGTAGTCCTGCTCGCGCTGTTGTGCATCGGCCAGTGCACGCGACGATTGCCCGCGCTGCTGCGACAGTTCCTGCTCGAGCGCCGATACCTGTTGCTGGGTGTCAGCAAGCGATTCTTCTTTCTGTTGCAACGCCGCAGCCAATGCACCGATCTCTTCACTGTCGCTGCTGCGTTGTGCGCTGCGTAGCTGGTTCAAGGTCGTGCGTAACTGATCGACGGCGGCCCGGCTGGTCGCCAGTTCACTCTTACGCGCTTCGAGTTCGGCCTCGACCTGCGGCACGCGCTGGCGCAACTGCGCCGACTCTATCTGTACCTCGGCCAACTGACTGGTGAGGCGCAGACGTTCCTGCTGCGATTCGGCCAACAGCACACGCATCTCTTCATACTCACCCTGACCTTCAAGCAGCGAAGCGAGCTTTTCCTGGGTACGGGCATACTCGGCTTCGCGCGCGTTCAGATCGTTCAGCAACTGCGATTTCTCGAGTTGGGTGTTGGCCAGGCGCTTGGTCAGTCGGGTAAGTTCTTTACGGTCGCTGGCAAGCTGCGTGGAGGTCTTCTCATAGCGCTGCTGCAGCTCGTCGGTATCGATCGACGTAGCGGCGCTCCCTTCAGTTTGCGCCTTCAATAGCTTTTGTCGGGTGATATCGAGATCACGTTGAGCGATCTGCAGTTCGCGTTTCTTTTCCTGCAGCTCGGCTTCCTGCTCGGTCAACGAGGCGCGCATCTTTTCGCTGTCTGCCTGCGTATCGGCCAACTGCGCGAGAAGGCGGCGTCGGTCTTCCTGTGCACTTTCGAGCTGTTTGACCAATTGCTCGTCACGTACCACAACCGGAGTCGCTTTGGGGGTGCTCGCAGAGTTGTTTTTGGCCACCTTACGCAACGCCTGCACGCGCTGCTCTTTGGCGGCCAACGAGCGTCGACTGCTGGCGAGCCGATTTTCGGCCGTCTTCAGTTGGCCGCGAAGTTTTCCGACCTCCTGCTTCAAACTGGCGTGCTCGGCCTTCACTGCTTTGCGGTTGGCCATCTCAACCGACGATACGAACTCGAGTTGACCATCGTTGAGACCGGACGCCTTGCGATACCAATTCATGGCTTCGGTGAGATTGCGCTCCACTCCAAGCCCGCTTTCATACAGGTAACCGAGATTGATGAGTGCGCGCGTATTGCCTTGCTCCGCTGCCTTGCGATACCACGCCATCGCCGTCTGGTAATCGGCCTCCAGCCCCAATCCCTTCTCGTAGATCTCACCCACATAGACCTGGGCATCGGCGTCACCCTCTTTCGCTGCAGGCAACCAGATTCTCAGAGCGGTACGGTAATCGGCACGATCATAGGCGACGTATTCACCACCGCGAATTTCGCAATCGGTGCCGCTGGTCTTGATTGCCTTGCGTGGCGCGACGAACGTGAGGTTGGACCCGAGCTTGCGGATCTGGCCCGGTAGCAGACAATCGACAACCAACAGGTCATCTGCATTGCCAACTTTGGCGCCTGGCGCGAGATCGGTACGTTGTCCATTGGATTGGCACCCAGCAAGTACGATTGCAGCAGCCGACCCCGTGGCCAACAACAGTCGCCTGAGGGTCGATCTTGTGTTTGTCGGCATCATTGTCTTATCACCTCTCTGCCTGCATTGGCTCGCAGGCTTTACTCCTGACGGGCTGGCGCTACGGCGCCGACCTCGATTGTTCACCCAAAGCGGGTACCGCTCTTTTGCATGGCGTACGCCGCAATTATTGGCCGCTTCTTCGACGCGGACAATGTAAGTCCGCCCCGCCTACCGTAGGAACGTTTCCAAGCACGGCAATTATGCTGCGGCACATCTAGCCTACTGAAAGCAGCAAACACCGGGCCAACACGGCGAATTACGCTTGCGAGCGGGTTTGCGCCGCATTGTCGGGCTAGGTACTGCAGTTATTGATGGACATGACCAGACTGTTGGAATAGTTCGTCTGCCCACAGCTAACATTTTTAGCCCTCCAGTTCCTTCTCGCGGAACCCCCAGGCCGTCAAGGGCTACCCGGCCGAGCGAACCTCAGTCTTATCAATAGCGGCTTGGTTTCCGGTTGATACGCGCACGGTCTCTGCCGGTGCGGCGTCAGGCAGTGAACTCTGCACCTGGGTTTCGCCGGCGGTGGATACCGGCGCGGCGGCCAACTGGGTGGATTCGGTCGTCCGCGATGTCGGCACGTTGGAGCGCGCCCGTTCGGTAACGATGTCGAACGAAAACTCGTATACCGCAAAACGCAGGCGATCTCCGGCCTTGAGTTTGCGTTTGCCCTGGATACGTTTTTCGTTGACGAAGGTACCGTTGTTGCTACCCGGATCGATGACCCAGTAAACCCCATCGACGTATTCGATGAACGCATGCTCACGGCTGATGACATCGTCGGCAATCGTCACACAGACAACATTCGGGCTGTTGCGGCCTTCGGTGCGCGACACCCTCACCAGCCTCTCGGTGATCGGGTAATCGATCTGGCCGGTAACGCCGTGGATATCGCGCAGGTAAACGCCCGGCTCACGGGTCTCGTCGACCGCCGCGCGCTTGGCGAACAGCACCGGCAGGCGCCCTTTCAACAGGAAGACGATGACCCCTGCGATGCCACTCGCAAGAATGGCAATGGCCGCCAATTTCATCATCTGCCCGTCATCAGCAGTCGCCGCCTCGTCCGCGAGGTCTACACCGCCCGGCGTGGCCGGAGCCGTGGTTTCGCTGGCAGCGGCTGCTTGCTTGGTACGCTCAAACAGAAAGTTGGCATTCTTCAGTGGATCGGCAGTCACCTCTGCACTCGCAACCGCGGTTCCCGCAGCCGGTGCTTGTGTCTCAGTGATTTCATTGATCTTGGCAATCACCGATTCGTCGTTGAGCGCCGGGGCATGGGCCGTCTTGCGCGCGGCAGGCGCGGCCTCCTTGCTTGCGTTGTCGCGATCTACGCTGACCACATCCTCGTCGGCCTGTTCCGCTTCAGCGATCATCATGCGCCGTGTCATGTCGAGCTGACCGACCAGACGTTGGCTCAAGGCGGTCAATTTGATGCCGGCCTGCGCCGCGTCATCAGCATGGAAGTGTGCGCCGAAGGTATTGGCAGCAATTCGCTTGACCAGGGCCTGATCGGCCTGCTCACCGATAGTCAGCGCGAACACCGGAATTGCCTGTTCTTTCGCGTGACCGGCCAGGACCACACCTGCCCAACGCTTGAATGATTCGTCCTGCTCGGCGTCACCCGTGGTGATCGTGCCTGCCTGCACCAGTACCACCGACCGTGGCGCGCTGGCATCACCGCGCGCATCCAACTCGTACAGGGCGCGCTCGAGCCCGGCGCCGACGTTGGAATGCGGCGAACTGAAGGTCAGACCGTCAATCGCGCGCAACAATGCCGGTCGATTTTCCGCCGTCATCGGTGCTATCTGGGCCTGCACAGAGGCCAGATCGTCAAAGGCAATCAAACCCACCCACGAGGTATCAGGCAAATTGCCGACGTAAGTCTTGAGTGTTTCAATAACGGTATCTGAAAGGCCTGCGCTTGCGGCTGTCGACGAATTGTCGACAAGAATCACGAGGTCATAACGATCAGGCGATGATTCGTCAGCGAACGCGACCGGCGCCGTGGCCAACAACAACGCCAAGCAGAAACGCCGGAGCAAACTTGTTGCCCCGGTAGCGGTAAACCGAGATGTTGAACCGTGTATTTTCATCCACTACCACCGCAATGCCCGATTGACTTCCGCCCCGTGTCCGACCGATCTCGGCCGCTCCTGGGAACGTAATCTCCGCCGCCCCTCATTTTCAGATTTTAAAAGTATACAACATGCCCTTTACAACAATTGCAGTACGCAGTGTCAGAAAAATCCGAAGTATTAAGCGATTGAATTCGTGCGATTAATTTCACGTTTGACGATTAAATTCGTTCTAACTGCAATCATTGTTACGGGTTGTTCGTTGTCGCGCGAAGCACGTTTCACAGATATCGCCACACGTGCCGGCTTCGAAAGCGGTACCGTGACAAGCGGCGAGTACGAACTACGTTTCTACAAGCGTCAAACGGCTGCCGAGCCGAGTAAGCTCACGATCTACCTCGAAGGCGATGGCTCGCCCTGGGCCACACCCAGCATCGTCGCGCGCGACCCTACTGCCCGCCGACCTACCGCGCTGGAATTAATGTCCCACGACCCCGGCGACACGCTCTATCTGGCCCGCCCCTGCTATCACCAACCGGAAGCACCCAGCTGTCCACCTCGCATGTGGACCGACGGCCGGTACTCGGAACTCGTCGTGGGCACCATGGCGGACGCTATCCGGTCGCTAATGGACAGCAGCAGCAACGGCCCGGATATCCGGCTGGTTGGATTCAGCGGCGGTGGCGTGCTCGCGGTGCTACTGGCCGAGCGCGTGCCGCGCGTTACCGAGGTCGTCACGCTTGCCGCCAACCTCGACACGGAAGGCTGGACCCGTTTTCACCGGTATTCAAAGCTAGGCAGTTCGCTCAATCCCGCGGCGCGCGCGCCACTGCCGGAACACATCCATCAGTTGCACCTGTTTGGTGGCGAAGATGCCAATGTGCCGCCACATCTCGCCCGGCCGTTTGCCGAAAAACAGCAGAACGCGGTGGTCGCCGTCGTTCCCGATTTTGACCACCAATGTTGTTGGGAGGCCGCATGGTCTAAAGTATTGGCCTCGTTGTCCCGATGGACAGATATCTGCAGCGACCTGCGCACCCATCATAGGGACATCGACTGCCGGCGAACGACGGACTGACAGAAAAACGAAACCATGCATTGCAAGTATGTTTTACAGGAACGGCCGACTTCCGGCCTCGTTGCGAGGCGCCACATGAGTCGAGGTCGGACGTGCTGATACCCGGTTACAAGATTTTCGACGTGCTGGGCGAAGGCGGCATGGCGACGGTGTATCGCGCCCAGCAGGAGTCGCTGGGGCGTGAGGTCGCGGTCAAGATCATGTCTGAAGAACTCATCAATTCAGACAAGTCGTTCTGCGATCGCTTTCTCAAGGAAGGCAAAATCATCGCCAAACTGCGTCACGAACACATCGTGACGATCTACGACATCGGTTGCACCACCGACAATCTCTATTACATGTCGATGGAGTACTGCAACGGCGGCACGCTCAAAGAGCGCATCCGTTCGCCGGATGGCGTCAGTGACCCGATCACCATCACCAAGCACATCGCCCGAGCGCTTGGCTACGCTCACGACAAGGGCTTTGTTCACCGCGATATCAAACCCGGAAACGTGTTGTTCCGCGATGATGGCTCGGCGGTTCTGTCCGATTTCGGCATCGCCAAAACGATGGACGACCGCACCCAGTTGACCCAGTCGGGCCTGGCCATCGGCACGCCGGAGTACATGAGCCCCGAACAGGCGGTCGGCTCGAAACTCGATGGGCGTTCGGACCTGTATAGCCTCGGGATCGTGCTGTACGAGATGCTGGTCGGCAAGAAGCCGTTCGTCGGCGACGATGCGGTATCGACGGCGTTGATGCAGTTGCAAAAACCCGTACCGCGCCTGCCAAGCCAGCATTCGCGAATGCAACATATCATCGACGGCTTGATGGCGAAGAACGCCTCGGACCGCTTTCAGACCAGCGACGAACTGATCGAAGAACTCGACTCGCTACGCAGATCGGCGGCGGCGCAGCATTCGCACGGCGATGCGACACGCACCTTCGTGGTCTCGACCAAGGACGTGCCATCACCGACACGAATCAAGACCCATCAGCAGGACGACACCTCGTCGTTCAAGAA
>MWSD01000160.1_pt1 | contig 14266 bp, 10 predicted proteins | sample 1021921 | NCBI WGS metagenome assembly MWSD01 (sample SAMN06338133, study PRJNA374545) | mollusc metagenome | biome: marine bay; material: sediment; isolation source: gill 40 cm from animal B | host: Kuphus polythalamius | place: Philippines: Mindanao | collected 2011-09-12 | reverse complement strand
GTAGCCTGCCGCAATTGCCGCAGACATCTGGAGAATGTTGATCGATGCAGCCAAGATAAGCCATCGGTTGTCGCACGTTGCCTTCGAAGCCGGTGCAACGACTTCGCGCGTAAAGATCGCCACGAAAACCAGAAATATAACGATGTAAACTACAACTTCCATTTTGCTTCTTGCCTCACTCCTTGGTAAGCGGTGGGCGCCCGGACCAGCACAGCGCGCGAATTGTGCGAAGTGTTGAGTCTCGCTACTCAATCGTCAATCGCATGATATGACACTATGTGCCGGCCAGCCTTATTTCGCAAAATCCCGCCTTTTCAAATGCTAGTATGAACCCCATGAAACGATAGCTCGGTGAATCCGATTCTACGGGGTAAGCTTCACGAATCGCGGCACCCTGCGACCAGGCATACTCAACAGCCGCTTTGATGATTCGATTAGTAATATCAAGACCTCAGAATCGACGAACGACGAAAATCAGGTTGAGGACAATATCCCATCATTGGCGGAATCATCGCCGATCCGCCGACGATACGTAGACCGCGGGGCCGCCGAGCACCAATGCGGAGGGCTATGACGATTGCGGGGGGAGACGAGGTTATCGACGGTCTTACGGCAGTTTAGCGTGGTACCGGTGCGCAGCGTCTTATGTCCAATGGACTGGTAGACAGATCGTCCGCCGACCATACCATGTGGGCAACCAATGAACTGGCGGCGGCGAAAAAAACGGCGCACGATTGCTGATTCCAGTCGCTTGGGTGTCGCAGAGTTCACTGTTGCGAAGCACCAACAGGTAGGTGAGGGCGGTGACGAGGATGCATATCGTAACCACGGTTTTTAGTAGTAGATCTCTTTGCCAATGTCTTTAAATTCAATCGGATTCGAACCGGGATAAAAACCATCCATATCCGGCAGGTCAGAGACGACGATAGACAATTCTTTCTGCATATCCTCTAACGTGGAAGCAACAGGCTCATCGGGGCAGACGTCCTTTTCCTGTTTGTACAGTGCCTTGCCCGTCAGCAGGTTGTAATCGAAGTTCGTGAAGCCTTCGCATGGCGCGCCGTAGGTAATGGTTGCACCGATCAATTTCCACACGCCATCGTTAAGTCGGTAACGATGGGTGTAGTTCCACTTCTCTCTACTTCCCCCAAAATGGTTGATCACGATGGACCCTCCGGAGATGTCGATGCTCTGGAACGGGTCTCCCATCATGCCACCGTGCAAGCTCGGCAAAACGGGCCCCTGGCTGGCATGCCACAAGGTCCATTTCCTGTCGATCTTCTTGAGTATGAGCAGAACCCTCTCGGTTCCGAATTCACCGTCCAAGCCGGTGTCCAACACGATAACTTTCTCGGCAATGCCGTCTTTGTTCAAATCGCCATACGCTTCGCCTTCAACGGTGGCGCCAATTCTTTTGATCTGGTTGTCGGAGCCGAAAGACGCATTGACGGTGAACAAGGCGACGAAGAGAAGTAGAAGTTTCATTGATACATCCTTAATAATTAACGATCAGGTATGGCGACTCGGTGCATTGGTTGGCTTCTCTGCGCAGACACATTCCGATGGTGTCATCATTTAATATTGGGGTGCTGTTCGGCACCAAGCGAATCAGCCACTGTCTGGTGATCCGATAACAACGTGCATAGGGGAGGGCAACCAAAGGCGGTGAGTGGATAGATGCCGCAGAAATACGTTGACGCGCTCAAGAATAATCAAATGTGAACAGCGCGATGCGGCTTTCGGGCTCGTAATGCAGCAGAATAGTCAGGCCCATGGCACAGGCGACAGGGAAGAATTGCTTGCCCTGGTAGCTGATTTCCACACCGCCATCGGCTTCGGTTTCGTCTACAAGTTTGAAGGCCGGCGGTGGCGCTTCGGTTATCCAGTTGCCGGCCCAGAAATCGCCGCCCAAGATGTCCAGCCAGTTAATTTCGTCGGCCTCGCCATTGAGGTACTTGGGAAAGGTAGCCAGGCGACCGTGCGCCTTGGCATAGTCGGTTACCTTGGCTTGGAGCTTCTTCAATCGCGCGGCATAGTCTTCGCTATAAGGCTCGAAATAGTCTTTTTGACCCAAGAAACGATAGCGGTTGTCTTCCGTCAGCTGCAGGGCAAACCAATTGGAAGCTGCGAACTCGTTGTGGCTTTGTACGGTGCCGTCGCCGATGTAGCCTTCGATCGGCCCCACAGGCTGCAGCATATGGACAGTCGTACCTGCCAGTTCAGATCGCAAGATGCCTAAGTCAATGGAAAGCAATGGCCATAGATGATCGGCGAGCCACGGCTGGTCGTCGACAAAAACACCCTGCGGAAATGGCGTGAGTCCGGGATGAAGTTCCGAAATTTCATTTTCTTCAAACACGGTCAAGTTCTCGGTATCTGGTTTGAAGGCGAGGTTGGTGAAGACATATCGACTACCCGTTTATCAGACGGGCAAAGCTGGCGTTGCTCGCTCGGTGTTGCTTGCGCAACGTGCGCTTACCCGCATCTGACGAAGCACACCGCAATGTGCAACCTGGCGCAGTAGTGGTGCAATGGTTTCGCCCGCCGAATACGATGCTAGACCTCAACAACCTTCGTGTTGGCTACGAAATCATGGAGACAGCGACGCTGTTCACCGAAAATGAACAGAATGTTTACCAGAGAAAAAACGGACCCGACAAACGGGATCTGCCCGGGGATGAAGTAAGTTGCATACCGCTTCAAGATCTGCATCTTCGACAGCTTCGCTCCATCGTCATTGTTCACGATTCGGATCCGTAGAACCTTTTTCCCTACAGTCTGCCCCTTATCGATTAGCAGTTTCGCGTTGATAGCTGCGAAAACGGCAATACCTACAAGACTGACAAGCAGTGTGTAGGTAAGCGAAGGTTCCATACCTGCTGCGGCGTCTTCGAATCCCCCGGTAAAATACATTGTCGGGATTGTCACAGCCATAATTGTTACGGCATCAAGCAGGGAAGCCCAAAGTCGACTCCATCTTGACGCCGTGGCTCCCAGCGCCGCGGCTTCAGGCTCTAAGATTTCAGATTTCGGTGGTGCATAAACATCGTGATCCATTCGTTTTCTCCTTGATTGTATTTACGTCTGAACTAACAGCTGCCGTGGCTCGGCGTCGGTTTGAACGCATTATCTGCCCTATTCGCCATCCAGCTCCCGCAGCTCCAGCGCCCTGGCGGCATTCAGGTTCATTGGGCAGAAGCTGTACTTGGGTGATCCGACGTAAGAGCCGGCCAAGTCGCAATGTATGTTTCGATACTGCAGCCAGGCTTTTTGTGCGGCTTCAAATCTGGCTGCGTCTTGCGGGATCGTTGAACTCAGCAGTCGAGCGTGGATGGACTTATAGCGACGCGTAATCTCGGCCTTCGCTGTTTGCGAGACAGTGTCAGCGCATTCAGCGACGACACTGTTGTTGATCGGTCCGTTTTCTGCAACGCATTTGCTGTACAGAGCGTCATACTCGGACGCAGTTTCTGCATGGGCTTGAAATGCGGAAGATATGAGAAGACAACCTAGAAAGGCGAATTGTGCGGTTTTCATGTCGACTGTTTCGTACTGGTTTGTTGCTGGCCTGAGGCCCGGTTACGCAGCATCCAGCAGGTAGTGCTGAATGTGAGAGTGAGCTTGGCGAGCGGCTTGAAAACCATGATTGGTTTTCAATTCGAATCCTTGAAAATGTGCATCATGCCTACCGGCTTTCACTGGTCGTCGTATTCCACGATGGATAGTTGCGTGCTGTCAGCACGATCCGGCAGCGTTATCCTCAGATATGCCGCGTCATTCGCGCAATCTGACTGCTCGATTATTAAAAGGTAATTGGAAAATGGGCTATCCGGCGCAATCACGGGCTCGTTTCCGATTCGATCTGTGAACTTCACGCCGGGCTCTTCCGTTTCGACGGTATACGCCACTTCGCATCTCGGGTTATGCGGATTATGGCCGCGCCAGGCCAACGAGCTTTGGGCATGCCGTCAATCGACATAGAAGCGCGATCGCCGCCTTTCCATGTGCCGAAAGTCTCGTCGACAGCTGCCGAAGACGAACTGACTGCTAAACAACCTACCAAGGCGATTAATGTACGCATTTCAATCTAACGCCATGATAAGTGGCGGCCAGAGCCTGTAGCGAACGATTTGAACATCGCGTCAGGCGTGATTCTTCAAGATCGAGGCCCACTTTGGCTGCCGAAACCAATTGATAACATCGAGCTCTGCATCTGGTTGAAGCCAATGCACGCCATCTTCAAGCGCCTCTGGGAGAAGCTGATACCTGCCCGCATACAAATCGCTCTCAAACGAATTGAATAGAGACCGCAAAGAATCGGCGACTCGCAATGCGACCTGATAATCTGCATCGAACAAGACGATTTGACCATAAGAGCCGCTTGCTGTCGGAGCAAGGTCTACATACAGTTGACATGCGCTGTTGTCGTTCGCAATCTCAATCTTCTCTGCACTTGAGTTGAATGATGGAGCCACACCTTCGTCGAAATACCGCATTGTCTCGTCATATGCAGCGGTTTCCATTTTTGCGTGACGATCAATCGTTCTTTCAAGTGAAAGATACGGTAAGCCAAGCGCGTAATTCGCATATTTCTCAGGCGAAAATCCGTTATGCACCTGAAACCAGATCATCAGATCTTCCGGCAATTCACCCTTCACCATTGATTGCAGCTCACTGAGCTTCTCTGGTGTCGCGGGACCCTGCAAAGCATCCAAGATCCCACTCGCATGTTCCCCCAGCCATGAATCGATTCTTTCAAGCGCTTCTTTCATTTCGAATCCCTGCAATTTAGGTCAAAAAGCGAGTTAGAAAGCTTCATACTGAACGGAGTGACGCATCCCCAATGCGAACTGCATTCGGCTGCGCAATCTCGTGAGAAACGTATTTTCCAGAATCGCATGTGAGCGACCGGGCGCGCTGTGTTTCCATCGTTACTTGTTTCCGCTTCCATGACGAGTGAGCCAGCCAGGAGAGCTGGGCGGAGCAATCTTCACGCGGATCGAAGCGCCAATCAAGCATTCTTACGCACAACAAAAAAGCCCGGCACAGGGCCGGGCTCTTCGTCATTTCTCAGCGGTTAGGTCGCCGCAGTCGGTCTGCGGATCACTTGTTCTCGCGATTGTCGATCAAGTTATCGACGACGCCCGGATCGGCGAGGGTAGAGGTGTCACCGAGGTTCTCCAACTCGTTGGCGGCGATCTTACGCAGAATGCGACGCATGATCTTGCCCGAGCGGGTCTTCGGCAGGCCCGGCGCCCACTGGATCAGGTTGATCTTGGCGATCGGACCGATCTCGTTGCGCACCAGTTTCACCAGTTCGCCTTTGAGCTCGTCGGTGCCTTGTTCGCCGGCCATCAGGGTGACGTAGGCGTAGATGCCCTGACCGGTGAGGTCGTGTGGGTAGCCTACAACGGCGGCTTCGGCGACCTTGTCGTGCAGCACCAGTGCCGATTCGATCTCGGCAGTACCCACGTCGTCGACACGGCCGGTGATCCAGTAGTAGCCATCTTCGTCGCGACGTGCGCCGTCACCAGTGAAGTAGTAACCGGGGAACATCGCAAAGTAGGTTTCGAAGAAACGCTTGTGGTCGCCGTATACGGTGCGCATCTGCGAAGGCCACGGATGCTTGATGGCGAGATTACCTTCGGCCGGATTGCCGTCGATCTCGTTGCCCTGATCGTCGAGCAGCACCGGCTGCACGCCGAAGAACGGCTTGGTGGCCGAGCCGGGCTTGAGCGGGGTAGCGCCGGGCAGTGGGGTAAGCATGTGTGCGCCGGTTTCGGTCTGCCACCAGGTGTCGACGATCGGGCAACGCTCGTCGCCGACCACACGGTGATACCACTCCCAGGCTTCCGGGTTGATCGGTTCGCCGACGGTGCCAAGCAGGCGAAGTGAGGTGCGCTTGGTTTTCTTGACCGGTTCTTCGCCGGCGCCCATCAGCGAGCGGATGGCGGTCGGCGCGGTGTAGAAGGTAGCCACGTTGTGCTTGTCGCACACCTGCCAGAAGCGTGAGATATCCGGGTAGGTCGGGATGCCTTCGAACATCAAAGTGATCGCGCCATTGGCCAGCGGACCGTACACGATATAGCTGTGGCCGGTGACCCAGCCCACGTCGGCAGTACACCAATAGACTTCGCCGTCTTTGTAATCGAACACGGTCTTGTGGGTCATCGCTGCCTGCAGCAGGTAGCCACCGGTAGTGTGCAGCACGCCCTTCGGCTTGCCGGTCGAACCCGAGGTGTACAGGATGAACAGCGGATCGTCCGCGTCCATCTCTTCGGCCGGGCAATCGGCAGACGCGGCGCCAACCGCTTCGTGATACCAAACGTCGCGACCTTCGGCCCATTCGGCCGCGCTTCACGACGATGCAGGTATCGACCTGCGGACAGTTGGCGATGGCGCGATCGGCGTTGGCCTTCAGCGGAACCTTCTTGCCACCACGCATCGATTGGTCGGAGGTGATCACGACTTTACAGTCGGAATCGTTGATGCGGTCTTTCAACGCATCGGGTGAGAAGCCGCCGAACACGATCGAGTGCACGGCACCAATACGGGTACAGGCCAGCATGGCAACGGCGGCTTCAGGGACCATCGGCAAGTACAGCGAAACGCGATCGCCTTTCTTCACACCACGGTCTTTCAGCACGTTGGCCAGCTTGCAGACCTCTTCGTGCAACTCCTTGTAGGTTATCTTGCGATCTTCGTTCGGATCGTCACCTTCCCAGATGATGGCGACCTGGTCGCCGCGGGTCTCAAGATGACGGTCGAGGCAGTTGTAAGCGACATTGAGTTTGCCGCCTTTGAACCAATTGATATGCAAGTCGTTCTTGCCATACGACCAGTCGAGTACGGTGTCCCACTTCTTGAACCACGTCAGGTAATTTTCTGCCTGCTCACCCCAGAATCCTGCCGGGTCTTCGACTGAGCGCTTGTACATCTCCTCGTATTGTTCTGCGGTGACGTTGGCCTGTGCTGCGAATTCGGCGGGTACGGGGTAGGTCTTGACCTCTGACATGGCTCCTCCGGGTAGGATTTATAGAAGTTAGTCGGACATTCTTTGAATTCGGCGAATGGACTGTCAACGTCGCACTGTATTAATTCGCTTGATGATGAGCATTCCGCGATCGTTGCTTGCGTTGCGACATTCTCAGGTTTTTGACGTTTTTGGCGTCGCGGCGCAATTCATCCGAGTGGCAAAGATAAGGGGGGCGACACGCATTGTCGACCTTCTTTTTGCACTCGCAGCAAAGATATTTTCTATTGTCGACAATCGAATTGTTCAAAGTGATCGTGCAACGCTGCGCGTATTAATGATGCAGCGATTTCAGTCGTTCAGTAAATGCTGATGCGGCTGGTGACAATGCCACACCGCGCCGTGCGATCACTGCGAGGCGACGCTCGATGCGCAGCCCCTGTACCGGGATCACCACCACATCGCCATGCGGTTCGACGCCCAGCTGGCTGACGAAGGCGAGGTTGCCGGTGGTGGCCACCATGCGCAGGATCGCCGGGATCGATCGCAGCTCCATCACAACATTCACCTCGACGCCGGCATCGCGCAGCTTGGCATCGATGATCTGGCGCAAGGCACTGCCGGCCTCGAACGCAACGAATGCCTGGTCGGCGAGATCGACGATACGCACGCGTCGGCGTTGCGCCAGCGGATGATCGTGGCGCGCAACCAGCACGATGCGGTCGTCAGTGAGCATGGTGATGTCCAGCTCGCGGTCACGCACGGGCAAGGTGACCACGCCGAGTTCGAGGTGGCCGGCCACCACGTCGTCGGCAATCTCGCTACTACCGGCCTCGCGCATCTGGAAGCGCACCTGCGGGTAGGCCGCCTGAAACTCGGCAATCGCTTCGGGCAGGATGAACGATACTGCCGTCGCACCGCCTCCGATGCGCACGGTGCCGCCTTCAAGTCGCTGATGACTCGACACCAACTCGCGCATCTGCTCGTAGCGCGCCACGATGCCGAGCGCCTCGGACTGCACCAGCCGGCCCATCTCGGTCAGCGTTGCCCCTTTGCGGCCCCGCACGAGCAGTTCGACGCCCAGGTGTTGTTCGAGCTGTTGCAGACGGCGCGACAGTGCCGGTTGGGTAATGCCGATCTGTTCGGCGGCCTCGGTTATTGCGCCGATTTCAGCCACCGCCAGGAATGAGCGCAGCAAGACCAGATCCATGCATGCAAAAATATCATGTTATTTATGCAAAGTATCCATTTTACGTATGTTTTTGCCTTTGCTAATTTGCCCGCCCAGTTAGCCGGGCTGAGCGCTCAATGCGCCGTGGCCCGGTAGAAACCAGGGTTTAACCACCAGCGGGGCACGCGCCGACTAGACTCGGAACATTGCCCGCCATACAGCTCATGAGGTGAACAATGCTCGAAGCCTATCGCAAACACGTTGAAGAACGCGCCGAACAGGGTATCCCGCCGCTGCCGTTGAACGCAGAGCAGGTGAACGATTTGGTCACCATGCTCAAGGCGCCGCCGGCCGGCGAAGAAGAAACCCTGCTCGATCTGCTGATCAATCGTGTGCCGCCGGGCGTCGACGATGCGGCTTACGTCAAAGCCGGCTTCCTGGCTGCCGTTGCCAAGGGCGAAGCCGAATCGCCGCTGATCGACAAGCGCAAGGCGGTCGAACTGCTGGGCACCATGCTCGGTGGCTACAACATCCAGCCGCTGATCGACCTGCTCGACGATGCCGACCTGGGCGAGCTCGCCGGTGAGCAGCTCAAGTACACCCTGCTGATGTTCGATGCGTTCCACGATGTTGAAGAAAAGTCGAAGGCCGGCAATGCCAATGCCAAGGCGGTCATCCAATCGTGGGCCGATGCCGAGTGGTTCACCCGTAAAGACAAGGTCGCCGACGAGATCAAACTGACGGTGTTCAAGGTGCCGGGCGAAACCAACACTGACGACCTGTCGCCGGCACAGGATGCCTGGTCGCGTCCCGACATTCCGTTGCACGCGCTGGCCATGCTGAAAAACGCGCGCGAAGGCATCGTCCCGGATGATCCGGGCAAGGTCGGCCCGATCAAGGCCATCGACGAACTCGAAGCCAAAGGCCTGCCGCTGGCCTATGTCGGCGATGTGGTGGGTACCGGATCTTCGCGTAAGTCGGCCACCAACTCGGTGCTGTGGCACATGGGTCACGACATCCCGTTTGTGCCGAACAAGCGTGCCGGTGGCGTCGTGCTCGGCGGCAAGATCGCGCCGATCTTCTTCAACACGGTTGAAGATTCGGGTGCACTGCCGATCGAATGTCCGGTCGAGAAGATGAACACCGGCGACGTGATCGTGATCAAGCCGTATGCCGGTACGATCGAAAACGAAGCGGGCGAGGTGATCTCGGAGTTCTCGCTCAAGACCGACGTGATCCTCGACGAGGTGCAGGCCGGTGGCCGCATCCCGCTGATCATCGGCCGTAGCCTGACAGCCCGTGCACGCGACTCGCTCGGCCTGGGCCATAGCGAGGTGTTCCGTACGCCGGTCGATCCGGAAGATAGCGGTAAGGGCTTTACGCTGGCGCAGAAGATGGTCGGCCAGGCCTGCGGCGTCGACGGCATTCGCCCGGGCACCTACTGCGAGCCGCGCATGAGCACGGTCGGCAGCCAGGACACCACCGGCCCGATGACCCGCGACGAGCTTAAAGAACTCGCGTGCCTCGGCTTCTCGGCCGATCTGGTCATGCAGTCGTTCTGCCACACCGCAGCCTATCCGAAGCCGGTCGACATCAATACCCAGCACACGCTGCCGGACTTTATCCAGACGCGTGGCGGTGTCTCGCTGCGTCCGGGTGACGGCATCATCCACAGCTGGCTGAACCGCATGCTGCTGCCCGACCAGGTCGGCACCGGCGGCGATTCGCACACCCGCTTCCCGCTCGGTATCTCGTTCCCGGCCGGTTCCGGCCTGGTGGCGTTCGCCGCGGCCTTGGGCGTAATGCCGCTGGATATGCCCGAATCGGTACTGGTCAAGTTCACCGGTGAGATGCAGCCGGGTATCACGCTGCGCGACCTGGTCAACGCGATTCCTTACGAGGCGATCAAGCGTGGCCTGCTGACGGTTGAGAAGCAGGGCAAGAAGAACGTCTACAACGGTCGTATCCTCGAGATCCAGGGCTTGCCGAATTTGACCGTCGAGCAGGCGTTTGAGCTGTCGGATGCCTCGGCCGAGCGCTCCGCCGGCGGTTGTACGATTGAGCTTTCGGAAGACTCGGTCGCCGAGTACCTGCGTTCGAACATCGTCATGCTGCGTTGGATGATCGACAATGGCTACGACGACAAGCGTACTCTCGAGCGTCGTGCGCGTGCGATGGAAGAGTGGCTGGCCAACCCGTCGCTGATGCGTGCCGACGAAGACGCGGAGTACGCCGAGGTCATCGAGATCAACATGTCCGAGATCAAAGAGCCGCTGTTGGCTTGCCCGAACGATCCGGACGACGTCAAGACCTTGTCTGACGTGGCCGGCGACAAGATCGACGAGGTGTTCATCGGTTCGTGCATGACCAACATCGGTCACTTCCGCGCGGCCGGCAAGCTGCTGCAGGCAGCCGGCGAGGTGATCCCGACCCGTCTGTGGATCGCACCGCCGACCAAGATGGACGAGCACGTGCTGATGGAAGAGGGTTACTACAACATCTTCGCCACCTCCGGCGCGCGCACCGAGATGCCGGGCTGTTCGCTGTGTATGGGCAACCAGGCGCGCATCGCGGCCAACTCGACGGCGGTGTCGACCTCGACGCGTAACTTCCCGAACCGTTTGGGCCAGGGTGCGAACGTGTACCTGGCCTCGGCCGAGCTGGCGGCGATCGCGGCGGTACTCGGCAAGCTGCCGACGCCGGCCGAATACATGGAATACGCGGGCAAGATCGACAGCATGGCGCCGGAGATCTACCGCTACATGAACTTCGACCAGATGCCGGAGTTCGTCGAGTCAGCCAAACGCGGCCAGGAGGTCGTGCTGAAACTCGCGATTTGATTTCTGGCGTAATTCGCATGCTCTGTCAGACCCCGGCCATTGGCCGGGGTTTTTTGTGTCCGCGCCGGCTGAACACCTGAGCGCAAACTTTGTTAGCATCGGCAGATGCCAGAGGCCGGGCGAATCAGAATAAAGAGGTAGGTATGCCGCTGCTGACGAAGTTCATCGCCAACCAACGCTATGCGATGATCGCACCGCACATCCGGGGTGACGTGCTGGAGCTGGGGTGCGGCAACGCCCAGGTGCTGGCCGAGCATGCCGACAAGCTCACCAGCTACTCCGGTGTTGAGCGCTCGCCCAAGCAGATCGAAAAACTCAAGGGTCTGTACCCCGACTCAACCTTCTATCAGCGCGATCTCGACAAGGACCAGCTGAACATCGATCGTCAGTTCGACTGCATCCTGATGATCGCCTTGATCGAACACCTGTTCAATCAGCAGTTCGTGATGGGCCAGGTCGCCAAGCTGCTCAAACCCGGCGGCGTAATTGTGATCACCACGCCGACGCCGATCGGCAACGATTTTGTACACCGCCTGGGCGCGTCGGTCGGCTTGTTTTCGAAGATGGCGGTCGACGATCACATCGTGCTCTACAACCGCCACCGTTTCCGTATTCTGGTCGACGAGGTGGGCCTCAAGCTCAAGTCGCACCGCTATTTTCAGCTGATGTGCAACCAGCTCGCCGTACTCGAACGACCGGCGGCGTAGATCGCCACAGCGGTTTGTGGCGCGTGGGTTTCGCGCCAAAATGCGGTTTCAATCACAAAATTGATGTCCATTTCTCAGTTTGATCGATCGGATTTGTGTTCCTGGGCGGGCAGACTTTAGCCTGCATGCCCGAGCGGTCGCTCTAAATGATCATGACCGCCTTTGTGACCTTGGAGGGAGTTCAATGCTGGTTCGCCATTTTGTGCCGTTTGTTACTAGTTCAGCGGTAGCTATGTTCCTTGCCGCAGGCCAGGTGTCTGCTCAAGACGTGCCTTTGCTGCCGCCCGGGGCGAAGCCTGGTGAGTGCTATACCCGGATCTACGTGCCGCCGCAGTACGAAACGAAAGTCGAAGAGATCGTGGTTACGGACGGTACCGAGCATGTCGAGATCATGCCGGCCCAGTTCAAGTGGGTCGAGAAGCAGGTGCTGGTCAAAGAAGAAAGCGAAAAGATCGAGGTGATCCCCGCAACCTTCAAGACCGTCGAAGAGAAAGTCGAAATCAAACCGGCTACCGAGGTTCTGAAGATCGTTCCGGCACAGTTCGATGAAGTCGAAGAGAAGGTGTTGGTGCGCGAAGGCTATACTACCTGGAAAACCGGCCGTGGCCCGGTCGAGAAGATCGACGCCAGTACCGGCGAGATCATGTGTCTGGTCGAGGTGCCGGCAGAGTACAAAACCATTCAGCGCCGCAAGCTGATCACGCCGGCGACCACCGAAACCGTCGTTGAGCCGGCCAAGTACAAGGTCGTTAAAAAGCGGGTTATCGACAAAGCCGCCGAGACCAAAGTGACCAAGATCCCGGCCGAATATGTCACCGTCAAGGTGCAGGAGCTGGTCGAGAAGGCCAAGCCGGAGCGTGCGCCGGTACCGGCCGAGTTGGTCGAGGTCGAGAAGATCATGAAGGTGCAGGACGGTGGCCTGGAGTGGCGCCAGATCCTGTGTGAAACCAACATGACGCGCGACGTGGTCGGTCAAATCCAGGCGGCTCTGAAAGAGCAAGGCGTCTACGGTGGAACGATCGATGGCTCACTCGGCCCGATGACGATGCGCGCCGTGCGCAATTTCCAGAAGTCGAAGAACCTGGCGTCCGGGCAACTCACGATCGAGACCTTGGATGCGCTGGGCGTGAAGCTGTAAGCCGCCTCACGACCCCAGCTACGCCAACGGACCGCCCCCGATCGGGGGCGGTTTTTTTTGCGCTGAAATTGCGAAATCTTCAAGAGTCTTGACGTAGCCCCTGGCATATTTCCACACTGGCCTCATAGATTTTTGTTATTGCGCTATGACCTCAGTCCGGTGTAGCGTCCACTTTGAGGGCTAAAGGGTAAGGGAAATCCCTAACGTGAATTTACAAATGTTCCGGGAACTCCCTTAACCGAAACCCGACTAAGTTGAGAACTGAGCCGGTTTTGGCGTGATCGACGGCTTCGTTTCTCGAAATTTGTTGCTCGTTTCACCAACCAACGTTGTTGGAACCTGTACAAAGTTGGTGCGATCAAGGTAGATCGTCACCGGAATTAAAGGTCCTGTGCTGAAGAAAATGGATTTGTAATCAGTAGGATGCGGTAATCAGGCGCGATTGGGCACGTTTGCTGCAGAGCACAATTAATTACGCGAATTCCCTTAAGGGTATTCATCTTTCTAATGACAGGTCGATATAGATCACATCAAGAGTTATGCAGAAGGCAGTATCAACATGCTATCCGAGAATGAAACAGATCGACATCGCACCGAGCGTACTTCGGGAGTAGGGCGTCACGCACGCAAACACCACGACCAGTATTCTCATTATTCCCACGAAATGCCGGAAGACACGAAGGAAGCGACCGGTAGGGTCATCATTCGGGCCGTACCCGTCATCTATGCCGGGGTTATCGGTCATCTCACCGACCATACCGTCGTTTCGCTGATCCTAGGTCTGGCCCTGTCGGTCGGACTGGATCTGGCCATGGGCAAGCACTCCATCGTCCGTCCCATGTGGCGAACCTGCTCCATAGCAGGATGCCCCCTGATCGCGGCCGCCTCGCGCACCGTTGCGAAGGTCATGCGTATGCTGGGTATGCATCCGCCGTCATCGATGCGCGATATGCGCTGTGGCGTATCTTGATGATGTTTGATTAGCGGCCCCTGTGCGGGGCCGCTTGTCGTTCGATTTCCGGCTTTTCTTGCCCTCAGGTGGCCTCACACTGGTCGCCGCGCTTTCTTCTACGCCCCAATCTCCGTTTAACCTGCCAGCTCACCCGCGTTGCGACGCTGGGGTTTCGGCGACAAAACCACTGCTCCCAGTGGCGTGACGTGCTAGCTTCGGGTCTTATCACCGTGCAGACCAATCGGGATAGCCGCTGTGCTGGACGAAATCTACAACTTCTGCCGCGTCAGCGACCGGTTGGTGACTGCCGGTCAGCCGACTGAAGCGCAATTGCGCGAGGTCGCAGCGCTCGACTTCGACGTGGTGATCAATCTTGCTCTGCACGACGATCCCCGCTACTCGCTGCCCGACGAGACTGGCCTGGTGAGCGGCCTGGGCATGCGCTATGTGCATATCCCGGTGCCTTTCGACGCGCCGCATGCGTC
>MWSD01000090.1_pt1 | contig 14440 bp, 12 predicted proteins | sample 1021921 | NCBI WGS metagenome assembly MWSD01 (sample SAMN06338133, study PRJNA374545) | mollusc metagenome | biome: marine bay; material: sediment; isolation source: gill 40 cm from animal B | host: Kuphus polythalamius | place: Philippines: Mindanao | collected 2011-09-12 | reverse complement strand
CTTGATCTCTCAGTGTCAGTGTAGTCTGTCAGTAATCCGGACACGCGTCGACGCGAACGCCGATCCGTGTTTCATTCCCCCGACGCGAGCAACGACGATGCACTGCAGATGATGCCGTCTTCGTCAGCGTACAGGTAATGCCCCGGCGCGAAACTGACGCCGCCGAACTTGACCTGCACATCGCGCTCGCCAATCCCTTTCTTGACGCTCTTGAGGGGATAGGTTCCCAGCGCCTTCACCCCCAGGTCCATTTGCGCAATATCCGCAGAGTCGCGAATCAGGCCGTACATCACGACACCCGACCAACCGTTGTCGACGGCTTTGGCGGCCAGGCATCGACCACCAGCACACGCCCTTCACCGGGTTCACCGACCGCTTCGCGCACCAGCGAGTTGTCTTCGAAGCATTTGATGGTCGAGATCCGGCCCGCAAACCTAGCCTTTCCACCGAAGCTCGAGAAGATCGGCTCACAGATCTGCACAGACTCTGCATGGTCATCGCATAGATCAGCTGTCTTGAAACTCATGGTCGTTCGTTATTCCTTGCCATAGATTGTGCGAAATCGTTTGCTGCTCGCATAGGGAAAGACGTCACGTTGCAGACCTTCGCGAATGTCCGACTGCACACCTTTCCAATACTCGGCGTCCAACAGGTCGCGATGATGTTGCATAAAGGCCTTGCGCAGCTCCGGGTCAACCAGCAGAAAACTGGCGAACTCTTCGGGAAACACATCGTTCGGCGCCACCGAGTACCAGGGTTCGGCGGCCATCTCGTCCTCGGGTGTGCGAGGCGCCGGGATATGACGAAAGTTCATGTCGGTCATGAACTCGATCTCGTCATAGTCGTAGAAGATCACGCGGCCATGGCGGGTCACGCCGAAGTTCTTGTACAGCAAGTCGCCGGGAAAGATGTTGGCTGCCGCCATTTCTTTCACCGCATTGCCGAAGCCGATGATGCAGGCCTCTTTCTGTTCTTTCGAAGCGGACTGGAAGACCAGGTTGAGCGGATCGAGCCGACGCTCGATGTAGAGGTGACGCACGATGACCTGATCGCCTTCGAACTCCAGGCTCTTACCGCACTTCTTCTTCAGCTCTTCCAACAGATCGTCGGTGATCCGCGCCAACGGAAATGCAGCATGCGAGTATTCCAAGGTATCGGCCATGCGTCCGACACGATCGTGCATCTTGACGATCTGGTACTTGCGCTTGACCGTCTCGCGGTCGACTTCCTTGGGCGGCGGAAAGTAGTCGTTGATCACCTTGAACACGTAAGGGTACGACGGCATCGTGAACACCGTCATGACCATGCCCTTCACACCGGGTGCGATCTCGAGCTGATCGGTCGAGTGCGACAGGTGATGCAGAAAGCCGCGGTAGAACTCGCTCTTGCCCTGCTTCTGCAGACCGATTGCGGTGTACAGATCGGCCTTGGTCTTGGTCGGCAGCATGCGGTTGAGAAAATGCACCACTGCGGCCGGTGTTGTCGTTTCGACCATGAAATAGGCGCGCGCAAAACTGAACAGGTTGGCGATGTCGTCGCCGTCCATCAACACCGTGTCGACGTACACCTGCCCTTTGCCGTTGTTGAGGATCGGAATGACAAACGGCAACACTTCGGCGCCGTTGATCGCCCGCCCGACGATGTATGCCGCTTTGTTGCGGTAGAAAGGTGCGCGCAGTACCTGGAAATGGAAATGCCGGCGCAGCTCAAGCCCCGGCAGACGGGTCTTCTTGACGTGGGTGACCAGGCGGCGCACATCGCGTTTCAGATTCTCGAACGGCAATAAACAGGGAAATGCCTCAAGGATCGCGCGCACCGACTGGGTCAGGCCACGGCGTGTCGGATAGTAGCTATCGTAGACCGGGTCGTTCTCGTCGAGATACTCGGTCGACAGTCCCGGGCGGACGAAGATGTTGTCGTTGTTGTAATAGCGACGGTCGAACAACCAAGTGAATACCGAGTTGTAGAAGGTCTCGGCCAGTTCCGGTTGCTTGTGTTCGTACAGCAGGCCGATATAGCGCAGCTTGACCTCGCGCCACAGTTCTTCGTCGACCGCGCCCGCGAGTTTGAATTCGGTTTTCAGACGCTCGGTGGCTTCACCGACGCGCTGCGTATAGAGATTGATACGATCGCTGGCCGCCTGGCGCTGACCCTGCCAATCGCAGGTTTCGAAGCGTTCGCGTGCCTGGGCGGTGATCTCGAGAAAGATACGATAGTGGCGGTTGAAACCGTCGAGTATCGTCTCCGCGATACGACGTGCATTGAGTTCAGTCACGCGCGCTTGCTCTACCAATGGTGCCGTTGTGTTCGGGTGCAATGATGACGTCTGTCGCACCTCGGCACCACCACCGTGCTTCGATGGCGTCACACCACTGGGTTCGCGCAAGGTTTCGGCCACTGAGTCTGGTCCGTTGTGTCGTTGTCTAAACGACAGGGCCCGGAACCGTTACGGCTGGTCTTCCAGCCGGCAACGGCCCAGGCCCCGATGGTTCGTTTAGCCGAACTGCTCCTCTTCGGTCGAACCGGTCAGTGCAGTAACCGACGAAGCGCCACCCTGGATGACGGTGGTGACATCGTCGAAGTAACCGGCGCCAACTTCCTGCTGGTGCGATACGAAGGTGTAACCCTTCTCACGTGCAGCGAATTCCGGCTCCTGGACCATTTCGGTGTAGTGCTTCATGCCTTCGCCACGAGCGTATGCATGCGCGAACTGGAAGGTGTTGTACCAGTTGACATGGATACCCGCCAGGGTGATGAACTGGTACTTGTAGCCCAGTGCCGACAGCTCGTCCTGGAACGAGGCGATCTGCGATTCGCTGAGGTTGGCTTTCCAGTTGAACGACGGCGAGCAGTTGTACGACAACAGCTGACCCGGGTTCTCTGCCAGAACCGCCTGGGCGAATTCACGCGCGAAGCCGATGTCCGGCTTGCCGGTCTCACACCACACCAGGTCGGCGTACGGTGCGTAGGCCACGCCACGGCTGATCGACTGCTCGAGGCCGTTCTTCACGCGGTAGAAGCCTTCCGCAGTACGCTCACCGGTGCAGAATGGCTTGTCGTTTGCGTCGACGTCGGAGGTCAGCAGGTTGGCTGCTTCGGCATCGGTACGTGCCAAAACGATGGTCGGAACGCCCATCACGTCTGCTGCCAGACGCGCGGCGATCAGCTTCTGTACGGCTTCCGAGGTCGGAACCAGCACCTTGCCGCCCATGTGGCCGCACTTCTTAACGGCTGCCAGCTGGTCTTCGAAATGCACACCAGCGGCGCCTGCGCCGATCATGTTCTTCATCAGTTCGAATGCGTTGAGCACGCCGCCGAAACCGGCTTCCGCGTCAGCGACGATCGGCAGGAAGTAGTCGACGAACTCTTCGTCGCCCGGGTTTACACCGCGGCCCCACTGAATCTCATCGGCACGCTTGAAGGTGTTGTTGATGCGGCGAACCATGGTCGGTACCGAATCGTAGGCGTACAGCGACTGGTCCGGGTACATGGTTTCGGAGGTGTTGCCGTCGGCGGCGACCTGCCAGCCCGACAGGTAAACCGCTTCCAGGCCGGCTTTGGCCTGCTGCATTGCCTGACCGGCGGTGATTGCGCCGAACGCATTCACGTAGCCTTTCTTGGCGCTGCCGTTCACCAGCTCCCACAGCTTCTCCGCGCCGCGGCGTGCCAGGGTGTATTCAGGCTGGATCGATCCGCGCAGGCGGACAACGTCTTCCGCCGAGTAGCCGCGCTTGACGTTCGCCCAACGTGGATTTTCGGCCCAATCCTTCTCGAGCGCCTTGATCTGTTCGTCTCTGGTCATGGTCTAACTCCCGTCTATGCCATTGTTTTCTGTCGAGATGCGCCGGGCCGGACATAAAACCGGGCAACCAGCCGGACCGCAGCGAGCATCTACAAGTCGAACGTTTTGTTGCGTTGCAACAATCTTGTAAAACTAACCTCTAGCGTAGGTTTTGATCAATCACAAAATCGCCGTGCTGCCGTGCCTGGAGAATTCGTGCATGATGATTTTTTAATATTAAATAACAACAAGTTATAGCAGCTTGTATAAATTTGCTCCGCGCGCCAATCGCGCTAAATGCAAAGCATTGATAAACCCTATCCTCGAACACCCCGTCGGCGTCGAGCGACGCACCCTTCCGCTACCTACAGCGCGTTCTCGGCCAGCACGTACGGCAGGTACTGCGGCTCCCACACCCGCGAACGCACGTATTCGCTCAAACCGGCCAGATCGTCGGGATCGAGGTCGGAACGGCCTGCCGAACCGTCACGCAACGCAACCGCAAGCACGCGTGCGGCGACGGTCATGCTGACCTCGCGCAGATCGTTGATCGGCGGGAAGATGAGTTCACGCGACTGGTAGTGGCGTTCGGTGTACTCGGCGAGCGCGAAGGCCGATTCGATGATCATGGCGTCGCTGATCCGGTGGCAGCGGCCGAGAATGGCGGCGAACCCGATGCCGGGGAACACGAAGGCGTTGTTGCCCTGCCCGACTGGATGGCGTTTGCCCTCGTATTCGACATCGTCGAACGGACTGCCGGTCGCAATGATCGCCTTACCCTCGGTCCAGGCGACCAGGTCCTGCGGAATCGCTTCGCAGTTCGAGGTCGGGTTCGACAACGGAAAGATAATCGGTCGCTCGGCGTTTCGCGCCATGTGTTTCACGATCGGTTCCGAGAACAACCCGCTGACACCGGTGAGGCCGAGCAGGATGGTCGGCTTGGCCTGATCGATCACTTCCATCAGCGACGGCACTTCGCCGGCGATCGTCCAACCGGCATAGGTATCGGCAAACTGGCTGACCGGCAGCTGGTATTCCTGCGACGATACGCCGTCGACAACCAGACCGTGCGCATCCATCACGAACATCTGCCGCCGGGCCTGTTCGCGCGTCAGGCCTTCGTGTACCAGGCCATCCTGAATCGACTTGGCGACGCCCACACCACCGGCGCCGGCGCCGACGACCACGATACGTTGCTTGGCGAGCGATTCACCTTTCAGCTTGCACGCCGCGATCAGGCCGGACAGGGTCACCGCGCCGGTGCCCTGGATATCGTCGTTGAACGATGAGATGCGATCCTTGTAGCGCGCCAGCACCTTGAAGGCGACGTCCTTGGCGAAGTCTTCCCATTGGATCGTGGCCTTGGGCCAACGACGTTTGACGGCGTCGACGAAACGATCGAGCAATTCGAAATAGGCATCACCGCGCAGACGCGGTTGGTGCACGCCGAGATAGTCCGGGTCTTCGAGCAGCTCGGTGCGATCGGTGCCGACATCGATATTGACCGGCATCGTATGGAACGGGCTGACGCCGGCCCCTGCCGTGTACAGGGCGAGCTTGCCGATGCAGATCGCCAATCCGCCGTGGCCCTGGTCGCCGATACCGAGAATCGCCGATGCGTCGGTCGCAACGATCATGCGCACGTTGTACAGCGGGTAGTCGGCCAGGATCTGATCGATGTGATCGATGTTGGCCGGCGATACCGTGATGCCGCGCGGCGCCTGGTACAGATCGCTGTACTGCTGCACCGCCTTGCCGACGGTCGGCGTGTACACGATCGGCATCATCTCCTGCAGATGCTCTTGCAGCATTGCGTAGAAGCGCACCTCAGAGCGTTCCTGCATACCGCGCAGGTATTGATACTTGGAGATGTCATCCGGCTGTCGGCAATAGCCGCGGTACAGGCGCGCAACCTGCTGTTTCAGACCGCACACCTGCGGCGGCAGCATGCCTTCGAGCCCAAGTTCGAGGCGCTCACGTTCGTTGAACGCCGTGCCCTTGTTGGTGGCGGCCATCCTCAACAGCGCATTACCTCGAAGATAAACTTCCAGGTAAGCGTTGCCGTTGTCGTCGTGCTTGTACGAGAAATAGGGGCTCAGGCGCGCCATTGCTGCTCCAAAGTGATCAGGCTACGTTTTCAAGCGTAGCTTTCAACTGTGCACGCCGCGCGTGCAATACCGGTTCGGTGTAACCATTGGGCTGCACCCGCCCCTTCAACACCAGGTCGAGCGCGGCGTGGAAAGCGACGCCGTCGAATCCGGGGGCCATCGGCTTGTAGGCCGGATCCTGCGCGTTCTGCTTGTCGACAACGACGGCCATGCGCTTGAACGTCTCCATGACTTGCGCCTCGTCGCAGATGCCGTGGTGCAGCCAGTTGGCCATGTGCTGACTCGAGATACGCAGCGTCGCGCGGTCTTCCATCAGACCGACATCGTTGATGTCGGGCACCTTCGAACAACCGACGCCCTGGTCGATCCAGCGAACCACATAGCCGAGGATGCCTTGCGCGTTGTTGTCGAGTTCGCGCTGGATCTGTTCAGCGTTCAACGACGTCGGATCACGCAGCAATGGCGGCGTCAGGATGTCATCGAGGCTGGCCCGCGGGCGTGACTTGAGCTCTTCCTGGCGCGCCGCCACGTCGATGTCGTGATAGTGCATAGAGTGCAGGGTCGCGGCGGTCGGCGACGGAACCCACGCACAGTTTGCCCCGGCGTTCGGGTGTGCGCCCTTGGTCTTGAGCATATTGGCCATCTGATCGGGGATCGGCCACATGCCCTTGCCGATCTGTGCACGTCCGGCCAGCCCGCAGGCCAGACCGTTGTCGACGTTCCAGTCTTCGTAGGCGGCGATCCACTTCTCGTTCTTGATTTCCGCCTTCGGCAGCACCGGACCCAGCTCCATGCTGGTGTGGATCTCGTCGCCGGTGCGATCGAGGAAACCGGTGTTGATGAAGATCACGCGTTCGCTGGCGGCGCGGATGCATTCTTTGAGATTGACCGTGGTGCGGCGCTCTTCATCCATGATGCCCACCTTGAGCGTGTTGCGCGCCAAGCCCAGCACGTCTTCGACGCGGCCGAACAAGGTGTTGGTAAAGGCGACCTCTTCAGGGCCATGCATCTTGGGCTTGACGATATAGACGCTGCCGGTGCGCGAGTTGCGGTACTTACCTTTGCCGAGCAGGTCGTGCATCGCGATCAGGCTGGTCACCATCGCGTCCATGATGCCTTCCGGAATCTCGTTGCCATCCGCCATCAGGATCGCATCGTTGGTCATCAGGTGGCCGACGTTGCGCACCAGCATCATGCTGCGACCGGGCAGCACCAGGTCGCCGTCGCGCGACGAGGTGTAGACGCGATCGGAGTTCAACACACGTTCGACCGGCTGACCCTTCTTGTAGAAGGTTTCCGTCAGGTCGCCGCGCATCAGGCCCAGCCAGTTGCTGTAGACCTGCACCTTGTCTTCGGCATCGACGGCCGCGACCGAGTCTTCGCAATCCATGATCGTGGTGATCGCCGATTCGACAACGACGTCGCGTACGCCGGCCGGATGCAGCTTGGCTACCGGGTGCTCCGGGTCGATCACGATGTCGATGTGCAGACCGTTGTCGCTGATCAGGATGTGGCTCAACGCACCGTCTTTTTCCCGATAGCCGACAAACTCGGCCGGATCGACCAAGCCTGTCGTGACCCCGTCCTTGAGCGTCGCTGCCAGGCCGACGTGGTCGTTGAAGCTGACCAAGGAATACTCGGTGACGTCGGCGTGCGAACCGTCGGTCAGCGGTACTGCCTTGTCGAGGAACTGAATGGCACGTGCAACCACCGCCTCGCCGCGCTTCTGATTAAAGGTCAATCCCTTTTCGAGGCCGCCGTCTTCCGGGATCACGTCGGTACCGTAGAAGGCGTCGTACAGGCTGCCCCAGCGCGCATTGGCGGCGTTCAATGCATAGCGCGCGTTATTGACCGGCACCACGAGCTGCGGACCAGCGATGTTCGCGATTTCGTCATCCACGTTCGCCGTAGTGATCGAAAAATCATCGCCTTCGGGCACCAGGTAACCGATCGCTTCGAGAAACGATTTGTACTCGCCCATGTCGAGTGCCTGGCCCTTGCGCGCCTGGCACCATTCGTCCATCTGGGCCTGGATCTGATCACGCTTGCTGAGCAGACTCTTGTTGACCGGCGCGAGGTCGGCAACGAGCTTGGAAAAGCCCTGCCAGAATGCCTCGGCAGCGACGCCGGTGCCCGGCAACGCCTGCTCTTGGATGAAATCGTAAAGGGGTTTCGCGACCTGCAGGTCGCCGGCGGCTACGCGTTCTGTCATGACAACAATTCCCTAATCTACGCCTAATCTGTGGGGCGATAGACTAAGAGCGCCACAGGCGAAATTCTTATAGGGAATCTGCCGGCCTCATCATAAGCCAGCGCAATTATGGTGCATGCCATCCGTGGATAAATCCGACACTGCGCGCCGGTTTCCACCGTGTCTAATCGTGGCCTTGGGCGCCGCACATGGCTACAAACCAATCTCTTACGTGAAACAGGAACACGGTGCCCGGTAAGCGAGCGCACTGAAAGTTGCACCCACCCGCTTACCGCGCGCACGGATTGCGCACTGTGCGATCCAATGGTGAGCGCCGAATCGACCGCAAAATCCACCTTTTCTTCCACGATGTGGAAACGGTTATTGCGGCGTACCACCGGGTGGTAGGAGAGAAAGCGTTAGGAATGAAACGAGATGGATGGGGTGCCGGCGCATACACACCGGCACCCGCTAGACGGGTCTGACTCAGGAGCGCTTATCCAGCCACTCGCCGATCGCCGGCGGAATGGTCTTCTGCGCCTTGCCGCTCACATAGATACCGATGTGGCCACCCGGGAACGACAGCTCGGTGTAGTCCTTGGTACCGACGTGCTTTTCGAGCGCCTTGGAGGCATCCGGCGGCACCAGGTGATCCTGCTCGGCGAACACGTTGAGCACCGGCATCGTGACCTTGCGCAGGTTGACGATCTCGTCGCCGATCTGCACCTCGCCCTTGATCAGCTTGTTCTGCTGGAAGAAGTCCTTGATGAACTGGCGGAAGGTCTCGCCTGCCTGGTCGGGGCTGTCGAAGATCCACTTCTCCATGCGCATGAAGTTCTTCAGCGCCTTCGGATCGTCCATCAGGTCGACCACGCCCAGGTACTTCTGCGCCATCAGCTGGTAAGGCTTCAGGTTCAGGAAGGTCCAGTTCAGCATCTCGCCCGGGATATTGCCCTGGGTGTCGACCAGCAGATCGATGTCGACGTTCTGAACCCAGTGGCTGAGCATATTGTCCGGCGTCTTGAAGTCGACCGGCGTGACCATGGTCACCAGGTTCCTGACCTTCTCCGGATGCATCGCGCTGTAGCACAGGCTGAATGCCCCACCCTGGCAGATGCCGAGCAGGTTGACCTTGTCGATGCCGTGGCGTGCACAGATCACGTCGACGCAGCGATCGAGGTAGCCGTTGATGTAGTCGTCCATGGTCAGGAAGCGGTCGGCGGCATCCGGGTAGCCCCAATCGATCAGGTACACATCCTGACCGGCATCGAGCAGACCGCGAATGGTCGAGCGATTCTCTTGCAGGTCGGTCATGTACGGCCGGTTGACCAGCGCGTAAACGATCAGCAACGGTGTCTTGTTCTTCGCCGGCGTTTCGCTCTTGTAGCGATACAACACCATCTTGTCTTCTTTGTAGACCGGTTCTTTCGGCGTCACCCCGGACGGGATGTCACCGACGTCCATCAGGTTGCCGACACCTTTGGCCAGTTTTTCGTTGAAGTCGCGAGCCTCGTTGAGGATCTCGTCGGGACGCAGTTGAAAAGGAAGCATGCGGAATATCCCCTGTGGAATCTCGTGTCGTTAACCCAGCAGTTTCTTGGCCTGCCCGATCCAGTCTTCGCGCAGAATACGTCCCTGCGCCTTGAGCGTTTCATCGAGCTCTTCGGCAAACTTGGTGTTGATCTCCGCCAGACGCGCGAAGTTCTTGATGCCCTGCTCGTACAGCTTCTCGGCCATCTTCGGACCGATGCCCTTGATTTGGGTCAGGTCGTCTTCCGAGTCTTCGATCGGCAGGCTGTCCTGTGCCGGCGCCTTGGCCTTCGGCTTGGCTTTGGCCGACGCAGCGCGACTGCCGCCGGCCGCACCGCCCTTGCTCAGTTTCTCAATCTGGGCGCGCAACTCGGCAATCTCTTTTTCCAGGTGGCGCTTGTCGCGGCGATGCTCCTGCTGGCGACGCTGCACGGTATCCATCTCGGTGCGCGTCGGCAGGTTCATCAGCTCGTACTGCTGTTCGGCGAGGTGGTTCATATCCTGGCGAACGCGCATCAGGGCGTTGACCAGATCGCCGTAGACCACCTGGTACTCGTCGCTCATCGCGAAATCGGCGTAAGCCTCTTCGCTGGCGTCGACCCACATGTCGTACAGGGCACGCAGGCTCTCGATCTTCTCGCCTTTCTCATGCAGTTCGCGCCAGCCGTTCTGCACCGACTCGAGCGAGGCCAGCGCAGTCTTGGCGAACGCCAGCTTATAGGCGCGCAGCGAGTCGTGATAAGCCAGGAGGTGACGCGCCAGCTGCTGCAGACGCTCCTGCTGCTCGCGGTTGTAACCCAGGCCCGGCATCGACAGCGCGCGGCAGAACTGCTCCTGCGCCGCACCGATACCCGGCATCTCGACACCGCCCGGCAGGTGGCCTTCGGCGACATCCTTGAGGTAGCTCTGCGACATGTTGAGCCAGGGCGCAACCGAATCGGCAAGCTGCGCCCAGCTGCTCAATGCGGTGCCGCTGATACCCGGCAGATCAGGTGTCGCAATATCAATGTTGTTCTGTATCTGGGTGATCCACTGCTGCAGCATCGCCTGCATCGACGACATCCAGAACTGCATGGCCGCTTCCGGCTGATCATCCGACGATGCCGAAAACGCCCCTTCGGCCATCGACATGAAAGACTTGCCCATATCGTAGAAACGCTGCGCAACCGAGCTGAGGTCGCCCTCGACGCCGGGTTTCAGACTCGACCACCACTGTTCCAGTGCCCCGATGAAAGGGTTACTGTTGGCGGCGTTGGCAAACGGGTTGACGTTGAATGCGTTCTGCGCGAACGGATTTTGCGCAAATGGATTCTGGGCGAATGCATTGGCGGCAAACGGGTTTTGCGCGAAGGCATTGGCGGCGAACGGATTCATGCCGGCAAACGGATTGTTCGGCGTACTGCCCATGCCGAGGCCCATACCGCTGTTTTTGGCAAAGTCGTTCCAGGTCTCCCAGTATTTGCGCTGGGTTTCGGCCCAGTCTTTCAGCACTGACTCGTTCCAGAAATTCGGATTGGTACTCATAATTTGGAGGTCCAGATAATTGTTGGCAGTAGCAAATGCGGCCTATCAACCGGGTTTGATTCCGGAATTGTGCGTTGCACCAAAACACGTTAACATGCGCTCTTGTGCAGTGCAACAAAGTTCAGACGGCGCGACCGGGCAGCAGCAGAATAAATCCGGCGCAACGCTGGCATTCTAGTGATCTTTAGCGCCCCCTGCTCAATCCCAGGGGACGTATTAATCGGAGGATTTCATGAGCAAAGATGTCGTTATCGTCGCCGCCGCGCGCACCGCAATCGGTTCTTTCGGCGGCAGCCTGGCGGGCGTTCCCGCACACCGCCTGGGCGCCACCGTGGTCAAAAACCTGCTGGAACGCACCGGTCTCAAATCGGACCAGATCGACGAGGTCATTCTGGGCCAGGTGCTGACCGCCGGTAGCGGCCAGAACCCCGCGCGCCAAACGGTGATCGAGGCAGGCCTGTCGCAGGAAACGCCGGCCATGACCATCAACAAGGTTTGCGGCAGTGGCCTCAAAGCCGTGCACCTCGCCTTCCAGGCCGTGCAGTGCGGTGACGCAGACATCGTGATCGCCGGCGGCCAGGAAAACATGAGCGCCTCGCCGCACGTACTGCCCTCGTCGCGCAACGGCAAGATGATGGGTGATTGGGCCATGACCGACACCATGATCAAAGACGGTCTGTGGTGCGCGTTCAACGACTGCCACATGGGCATCACCGCCGAGAACATCGCCGAGAAGTACAGCTTCACCCGTGCCGAGCAGGATCTGTTCGCCGCCGAATCGCAGAACCGCACCGAGCAGGCCCAGGCGGCCGGTAACTTCGATGCCGAGATCGTGCCGGTCGAGATCCCGCAGCGCAAAGGCGATCCGGTAGTCTTCGCCAAGGACGAATTCCCACGCGCCGGCACCACCGCAGAGAAACTCGGCGGCCTGCGCCCTGCGTTCAAGAAAGACGGCACCGTGACCGCCGGCAACGCCTCCGGCATCAACGATGGTGCGGCTGCGGTCGTGGTCATGTCGGCAGACAAGGCGGCCGAGCTGGGCCTGAAACCGCTGGTCAGAATCGTGTCCTTCTCCAGCGCCGGCGTCGATCCGGCGATCATGGGCACCGGCCCGATCCCGGCCACCCAGAAATGCCTGGAAAAGGCCGGCTGGTCGGTCGGCGATCTGGATCTGGTCGAAGCCAACGAGGCCTTTGCCGCCCAGGCAATGTCGGTCAACAAGGAACTGGGCTGGGATACCGCCAAGGTCAACGTCTCCGGCGGCGCCATCTCGATTGGTCACCCTATCGGCGCATCCGGTGCGCGCGTACTCGTCACTCTCCTCCACGGCATGCAGCGTGAACAGGCCAAAAAAGGTTTGGCTACACTCTGTATTGGCGGCGGTCAAGGCGTCGCCATGGCCGTAGAGAGCGTGGAGTGATATGCATGAGTTAAAAGATAAGGTAGCACTAATAACCGGTGGAACAGGTGGTATCGGCACGGCGATCTGTCAACGATTGGCAGCCGCCGGTGCCCGTATCGCCACCACCTACAGAAACCAGGAAAAGGCCGAGGCCTGGGCCGCCGAGCAGGATTACGATCCGGTCCTGATCGCTTGTGACGTCGGTGATTACGACGATTGCGCGAAGATGAAAACCCAGTTGGATGACGCGCTGGGCAACGTCGACATCGTGATCAACAATGCCGGGATCACACGCGACGCGTCGTTTAAGAAGACTTCTGTCGAACACTGGCGTGCGGTAATCAACGCCGACCTCGACAGCGTGTTCAACGTCTGTCACCAGTTCGTTAACGGCATGGCCGAACGCGGCTGGGGACGGGTGGTCAACGTGTCGTCGATCAACGGGCAGAAAGGCTGTTTCGGCCAGACCAACTACTGTGCCGCCAAGGCGGGCATGCACGGTTTCACCATGGCGCTGGCGCAGGAAGTGGCGCGCAAGGGCGTGACCGTTAACACGGTATCGCCCGGCTACATCGCCACCGACATGGTCATGGCCGTTCGCGAAGATGTACGCGAGCAGATCATTGCCCAGATCCCGGTAGGACGGCTCGGCCGGCCGGAAGAGATCGCCGGGCTGATCGCCTTCTTGGTGTCCGACGATGCCGGCTTCATCACCGGTGCCAATCTGGCCGCCAACGGCGGTCAACATATGCAGTGAAATCACCCTGTGGCGGGCAAAATACCCGCCACAGGTTGCGGTTGCGTATAATGTTCTCGTGCAGAGGGAAAACGCAATAAACCAAGGCACGAGAGGTGCCCGACTATGCCTGCTGAACGGCTGATAAAAAAGTATCCCAACCGTCGTCTCTACGACACGACAGAGAGTCGTTACATCACCTTGGATGAAGTCCGGCAGATGGTATTGCAGGAGATCCCCTTCAAGGTGGTCGATCGACAAAGCGACGAAGACATCACCCGCAACATCCTGTTGCAGATCATCATGGAACAGGAATCCGGCGGCGAGCCGCTGTTTTCGGCGGACGTGCTGTCACGCTTCATTCGCAACTACGGCGAGGCGGCGCAAAGCGGTTTTGCCGAGTATCTCGACACCAGTCTGCGTTTCTTCAGCGAACAGCAGAAGAACATTCAGGAACAGATGGGCAAGGCGCTCGAAGGCACGCCCATGGACTACTGGATGAAACTGGGCGAGCAGAATATGAAGATCTGGGGAGACATGCTGAGCGCCTCGACGACGCGCAAAAAAGAATCCTGATCTTCGGCGATGCTGTAAAAAACGGAGTCGGCCGATGGACCGCCGGCAACAATGGACTATACCTATTCCATGTAACGGAATCGGTCACACTGAACATCAGCCCATGTCGAAAGTTTCTTACTCGAACAGCAAAGACGGACATACCATCTCGATCGACGGCGACTTCGTCTTCGAACTCAACCGCACCTTTCGCTCCACCTACCAACAGGTCCCTACCAACCAACCGGTGGTAGTCGATCTCTCAAAAACGCCTTACATCGACAGCGCCGGACTCGGCATGCTGGTTCGCCTGCATGAACATGCCGGCGGCAAAAGCGGCGCGGTCACCATCGTCGGCGCCAACGAGATGCTGAAGAAGATTTTCGAGGTCGCGAAATTCGATCGCATGTTCACGATCAAGTGAACCCACGCCTCACGCCTCAGCCTACCCGCTGGCGAACACTCAACTGATGCGATTGCGGCCGTAGAGCGCCGCCACGCGGTAGGCCTCGGCCATCGTCGGGTAGTTGAATGTCGTGCCGATGAAATAGTTGATCGAATTGGCCTCGCCCTTCTGCGACATGATGGCCTGGCCGATATGCACGATCTCCGA
>MWSD01000081.1_pt2 | contig 14846 bp, 12 predicted proteins | sample 1021921 | NCBI WGS metagenome assembly MWSD01 (sample SAMN06338133, study PRJNA374545) | mollusc metagenome | biome: marine bay; material: sediment; isolation source: gill 40 cm from animal B | host: Kuphus polythalamius | place: Philippines: Mindanao | collected 2011-09-12 | reverse complement strand
AATGTCTTGTCGGGCTTGGGTGCCGATTGCCACCACGCCAGCAACTCGTCGCGGTCTGCATGCGCGGAAAATCCGCCGATGGTGTGTATCTGCGCATTGACCGGCATCTCTTCGTGGAACACGCGCACCGTCTGTGCGCCGTCGATGATGCGTCGTGCCAAGGTACCGCGCGCTGCATAGCCGACGAAGATCACGCTGCTGTCGCGTCGCCACAGGTTGTGCTTGAGGTGATGCCGTACCCGTCCACCGGTACACATTCCCGACCCGGCGAGGATGACCGCGCCACCGTCGATCCGGTTCAATGCCATCGATTGCGACGTTTCACGCGTGAAATGCAGCCCCGGCAGGTCAAAGGGGTCACGACCCTCGCTGAACATCTCCTTCGCTTCGGCGTCGTAGCATTCGGGATGGTGGCGAAAGATCTGGGTTGCCGAGATTGCCATCGGTGAGTCGAGAAACACCTGTATGTGTTTCGGTAGCTGTCCCCCTTCGACGCCTTCGCGCAGGTAAAACAGCAGTTCCTGGGCGCGTTCCAGGGCGAAGGTGGGAATGATGACGTTGCCGCCCCGGTCCAAGGTGTTGCGGATGGCGGCGTACAATTCATCGATCGATGGTTGCAGCGCCTTGTGATCGCGATCGCCGTAGGTTGTTTCCATGACGACAAAGTCTGCCGGTGGTCGCGGCGGTGGGTCGCGCAAGATGGGCCGGCCGCTGTAGCCGAGGTCACCAGAGAACAATACCCGTCGCTGTGAACCCTTGCTGTCGAACTCCAGCAGGACACTGGCCGAACCCAGGATGTGGCCCGCATCAATGAAAGTTGCACGAACGCCGTCAGCGAGCGGTATCGGATCGCCGTAGCTTGCGGTGCGTCCGAAATAGTCCAGGCTGTTGAGCGTGTCGAGTGTTGTGTACAGCGGCTCGACTTTCTTCTTGTTGCCACCGTGACGTGATGCCCGGCGGTTTTTGCGTTCCGCGTCCTCTTCCTGCAGGTGGGCTGCGTCGAGCATGACTAACTTGGCGAGTTCGCGCGTGGCCGCGGTGGTGACGATTTCGCCGCGAAATCCGCGTTCGGTCAATAAAGGTATGCGGCCGCAATGATCGAGGTGCGCGTGGGTAAGCAGCAGATAGTCGATGGAAGATGGGTCGAACCCCAGGGGCTCGTGATTATCTTCTTCGAGTTCGCGGCCACCTTGGTAGAGCCCGCAATCGACCAGAATCCGCTTGCCCGCACATTCGACCAGGTGGCAGGAGCCGGTGACGCCTTGATCGGCGCCGTGAAACGCCAATTTCATGTTTAGCCTCCCGTTCTACCGAAAGGATCGCGCACGCCCCAATACGAACAACACACGCGACACGCGGTGGCGTGCTTTGGGTGTACGGCTATCGTCTCACCGAGTGCAGGTAGCGACAAGCGAAATGCGAGAGTCAGTCGGTCGGCGCATGTTGAACAGGCAGTGTGAGTTCGGCGCCCGGCGAGATTGCATGTTCGGCGAACCAGCCTCGTGGAACTTCGAGCGCATACAGTGCAGGCCGATCTGACTCGTGGAAGGTACGATCATCGAGCGCCTGCATACGACGTATGTTGATGAGCCGACCGTCCAGATCGAAGAACCCGATATCCAGGTCAACGGGTGTGTCGCGCATCCAGAACCTGAGTATGCCCGGTTCCGGGTACACGAACAGCATCCCGGTTCCTGAAGCCAGGTCGGTTCGATGTTTCAGGCCCTGTTCGCGTGCGGTGGCGCTGCGTGCGATTTCGACCACGATCGGAACATCGTTGACCCGAACATCCGCTTTCGGCAATGGACTGTCGGTGGAATGAAACCAATACCTGGCACCCGTTGCCAGCAGCATGGCCGCCACGACAAGGAACCAAGCAGCCCAGTGGCGTCGTGTATTTCGTGGATTCATGGTTTTTCGATAGACATGCGCATGGCCGGGCTCGAGCGACGGTGCGCTTATCGGGCGATGGTCGAGCGAAGGCCAGTCTATCGCCAACGGGTGGTTGAGGCCAAAAATCACTGACGTGGTCGACCGATGAAAATACTATGCTGCCGGCCATGCGATAGAGCGAAGATCGAACGCTAGTTGGTGCCACATGGGGCGCGCTGAACGATAGGATAGGGGCGTCGGTTTACGCCAGGTTCCAGCGATGATTGCGCGAATGCCGGCGCGATAGCATTCGGCTCGTCAGCTTGGTGGTGCTGCAGTCAGTTGTTCAGCGATCGCCGCATGATTGCGTTTCTTTGCCCAGTCCAACGCACTGTTGCCATTGGCATCGAGTTTTGTAGGGTCTGCGCCGGTTTCCAACAAGGTGTTGACCACATCGGTATGGCCGGCGGCAGCAGCAATGATCAGCGGCGTAACGCCGTTGTCGCTGACTGAGTTCACGTCGGCGCCCAGCGCGATCAAACGTGCGGCAAGCGGGGCCCAGCCGCGATTGGCGGCCCAGAACAGCGCGCTGTTGCCTTTCTGATCGTGTTGATCGATCGGCGCGCCACGCGAGATCAAGAGTTCCGCCGCCGCAAGCTGGTTGGTCCAGACTGCACCCATCAAGGGAGTGAATCCGCGCCGTCCATCCACGGCATCGACCTTGGCGCCTGCGTCGAGAAGCGACGTGATCAGATCAACCCGCCCCATGCCCGCGGCGATCATCAGCGGGGTAATGCCGTAGCGATCGGCACCGTTGACGTTTGCACCGTGTTTGAGGAGTGCACCGAGGAAATCGGTATTGCCCTGCCGGACGGCATAGAACAACGGCTGCCAGCCCTTCTTGTCGACGGCGTTGGCATCGGCCCGGTGTTCGAGTAGTTGCTTCGCAATCCCGAAGTGGTGTTCCGCCGCTGCGACCAAGAGTGCGGTGGACTTGTCTCTGGCGACGCGGTTAACGTCCGCCCCCTGTTTCAGCAACAGCGTAACGCACTCCGTATCGCCTCGTGCGGCTGACAGCATCAGCGCATTGTATCCGGCCGCATCCGGGATCGCGTCCAGATCGGCGCCATGGGAGATCAGAAGCTCCAGCATTGCACTGTCGCCTCGCCCGGCGGCAAGCAGCAAGGGAGTGATACCGCTGTTATCTACTGCATCGGCATGCATGCCGCTTTTCAACAGTAGGCGCGCTGCGTTGATCCGGCCTCGCAATGCTGCCCAATGCAGCGCATTCTTGCCGGATTTATCGGCGATACCAGCATTCGCATTGGCCTGAAGCAGCGCATCGACGACGCCATCGTGGCCGGCACCGATGGCGTAGATCAACGCGGTCTTGTTCTGCCGATCACGCGCATCGACCTTGGCCCCGGCGGCAAGCAGACGCTCGACGATATCAAGATGTCCGTTGGCGGATGCCTCCATCAACGCCGTGCGTTGACCGGTCGCCGAGAGTGGTGACGAATCATCCGTGGCGAGCAGTCGTTCCACCGTCGGCAAGTCTCCGGTGCGCGCAGCATCGCGCAACGCGCGCTGTGCAGCGTTCGCCGGTTCGATGTCGGCCATTGCCGCAGACAGCGAGACACTGAGCACAGTGGCAAGCACACCTTGGACGGCGGTATGCAGAGAGGTTGTCGAGGTGGTAAACGGGTTCAGTCGCATGGTGGTTGCTGGTTTGAGTCGATAGGGTGAGTGTGGGAAACGACCTATTGATCGCCGGCCGGATTCGGTGGATATCCCGGTGGATTGCCGTATTGCCGATGTCCCGGATAACCACTGCCGCCGCGGCCACGATAGCCGGGGTAGCCGTAGCCCTGCCGATGCCATGGCGTCATGTGGCCGTAGGGTGCCGGGTAGGGGCCTCCGAACTGCGGTTGCCAAGCCGGGTAGGGATAGCCTAGCCCCGGCGCGACCGTTGGTGGGGCCGGCATAGGTGGTGCGGCAGGGGGTGCTGTCTGATCTTGTGCTTGTACGTTGTCGCCGGCGTTGCGGCCGGGGCCGCCGACATTGCGTCGGTAATCGTGACCCGAGCCAGGGCCTTTTCCGCCTGCCGCGGGCGACCCGCCGCCGGCCGGAGTCGATGTATCGGCTGCCAGGCACGGAGTCGCCAACAGCAGCGCTAGCAGCGCGGTCAGCATCGTGGTGTTCGTTTTCATGATGAGTACTTCGGTATCTTGCTGGGGATGACAATCAAAAGGGTAGGCGAGAGGCATCCCGCAGGGTGTGATGGCGTTCGAACGGCGGGAGAGGCCGAGCCTCTCCCGCATTGTTTCACCGATGAACGGTGTCCCGATCAGTCACGCAACGGGTAGACCAGGGTCTGTCCGGTTGCGGTGTTGTTGGTCGGATTCGGATCGACCAGGTCGCCGGTTACCGTCACTTCGGCTGCCCAGGAGATCGAGGTGCCAACCGTCGGTGCAGTCCATGTGAACGTAGCCGTGTCGCAGGCTCCCGGTGCCAGATCGGTGAAGCTCTGTGCGAAATTCACCGGCTGGATGCCCGGTACCAGCGACGTGCCGGTCAAGGTGATGATGCCCGACGCGTTGGTGTCGTCGTCATCGTTGCACGCGGTAACGAACAGGTCCTTGACCCGGCTGCTCGGCGTCTGACCCGACACCTTCAGCGGAACGGTCAGGTTGGCTAGCCGCATGTCGACTTCTTCGTCGTCGACGGGCACTTCGCCTTCATACTCGACGATCAGCTGCGCGTTGTAGACGAAGGTCGGTTTACGGTCGCCTTTGACATACACGGTGAGGTCGAAGTCTTCACTCATCGGCGAGCCGATGGAGGTGATCTGACGCTCTTCGCCGTTGTCGTCGATGACCGTACCCACGATCTCGATGAACGGGTTGTACAGCTCGGAGTCGATCCACCCCTTGCTGGTTGCCAGCGGAGACGGGCCACCTTCTTCCTCATCCCAGTCGAGCAGGTTGATCACGGTCGTGGTCGGCGCACCGACCTCGTACTTGATCAGCTCGCGAGAGAAGGGCGGCGGCGTGCAAGGCTCTTCCAGAGCGGCCGTGGTTGGAATCTCCAGGCCGGGCAGGTCCTGACCGAACTTGTTCGGCTTCAGGCGCCAGCGCGGGCCGGAGTACAGCGGCGCACCGGCGGGAACGTTGGTGCACTGGGCGGCATACGCAGGGTCTTCGACCGGACCGGGGCAACCACGATAATCGACGGTGATCACACCATTGGTATCCGTCGTAACCACCTCGTAGGACCACTCGAATGGTTCACGATCGATCGTCGTATACCAGGCGTTCGTCAGACCTTCGGAAAGGTCCTCGGAAAATGCAAAGGGCGGTTCCGACTCGTCGTCGCCGGGAGCCGCTGCGGGATCAAGCGCGAAAGGTCCATTCTTGAAGTAGGTGCCAATCCCGATAGAAGTCGGGTCGCCGGTACCCTCTTCGGTGTCGATCAGGTCACCGTCACCCTCGTAGCATTGCTTGGTCGAGCGCCACACCTCGTCAGGCGTACCCTGGTTTTCGATCGTATGGTCGGGCAGTACGCCGATCGCCGCTTCGTTTTCCAGGTCTTCCGGACGAAGCTGGTCGTTCGGGTTGTTGGTGATCGTGTGATTCACCACCAGCCATGCCTTGGTGACCTTGAAGTCGTTGGTGAGTGTGCCGTCCGCATTGCGTGCCTTCCACACGTCCGGCAATGCGAGGCGGGCATACATGCGCACGTCGTTGGGCCGCTTGATTAGGGCACCCCAGCGATACAGTGGCTTGCCGTCATCTTTCAACGTCAGTGAATAGTCAGTGCTGACCGCAATGTCATCCAACACAGACGTGTTGTCGTTCGGGTCCATCTGAACGAATGGCTCAGCGTCGGTCAGGCGGGTGCCTGATTCGACACCACCGACCAGGATCTGCAGGTCATCATCCAAAGCGGTTGTCGAGCAATCCAGCGACAGGCTACCGTCAGGCGTCGTTTGGCTCCCTTGCGTACCATCGGGCAAGGCGTAGAAATACGGGATCACCTCATGGCAGCTCAGCACGTGTTCCATGACCGTATAGTGTTCGGTAGAACATTTCACCGAGTTTCCGCCAAGACCCTGACACCAGGTGCCCATCGGCGGTTTGACCTTGTAGCGATCGGTTACCGCGTTCGATACGGCAATACCGGAGCCGTCCGGCAGGTCGCCAACCCAGCCTTCGCCGTAGTCGCCGTCCGCGGTCTTTTCCTGTGCGCCGACAAAATCGACGACATAGAAGCCGAATTCACTGTCGATCGGGAAGAGCTCCACGCCCGACTTGTCGACGAAAGGTTGTGCGGCAGTCGACGGACAGGCCGAGTCGATGCCGCAGATAATGGATTTATCCTCGTAGGCACCCGAGGTGCCGTAGGTTCGTCCATCGAAGCCGCCGAGCACGTCGTCGACAGAGAACACGTGAAGCGGCGATTGATAGGCCTGTGCTGTGGCGGCGGATAGTCCGAGCGCCACGCTGATAGCCACGGCCAGCGTCGTTACCGCTGGCTTACGGCCCTTCGCCGTTGGCTTACGGTTCGCGAGTTTCATTGATCCCCCCACCGGATCTCATCCGGTTTGTTTCCCTTTGAATATTGCTTCGGTTATGTCTGGCAAAAGTTGCGAGAGGTGCCGGACCCGAGCTCCCGATCGTATGGCCATCGGGGCGATTGCCCTGGCCATACCCACTTTGATTGTCTGGCGTTGAAATTAATGGCCTTAGATGCTGTCACCTCCTCGTCTTCATTGAAGCGAACGCCGGGCTTGTGCCATCAAGCGCGAATACTGAATGCCCGACCGCCGCGCGCCATACCGATCAGACCTGCCATCAGCAGTGCGAGCGTTGCCGGTAGCGGTACGCCGTTGTCTGGATCGGAAATGGAGATGGCTTGGCCGAGTGCCGAAAGGTCGACGTACACGCCGTTGAATTCACCAGGCTGCAGCGTCAGCGTGTAGCTGCCGAAGTTGAATATCGAGTCTTGGCCGGTATCGAAAAGATCCAGTACCACATCGACGATGGAGCCACCCGGCAATCCGGCGCCGCCGAACACGGTGTCCATGAAGATGCCTGCGCTGGCGAATGCCGATTCGGTCACCATGTCGGTCAACGAGGCCATCACATCGGCGCCGTAGATGAACTCGAACACGACATCGACAGTTCCGCCGCTGGTATTGGTGTTCAGGGCGGCAACGGTGAGTCGATTGAAGGCATCTGCGCTGGAGATGGAAGCGCCGGGTACCAGGCCGGCACTGCCGGTGACGCGGACATCCTGTATTGGATCGCTTACCGGGCCAACGGCCGGATCACTGGTCGCAGTCGCCGTGGCGCCGATGGTCGTTGACGTGTTGACGAGGTTGTCATCCGGTTCGACCGAGATGTCGAGGAAGACGCCGTCGTCAGCGGTAATGCTGGTGAATTGGAAGAACGCACCTGCATCGTAGCTCGCAATTGCCAACACCGATGATGGAAAGAGCGCAGCGGCCGCTATCAGGCCGAACAGGAGGCGAGTAGTCGGTGAACGTGGGATGGATTGACGCATATTTGAATCCCCTAATTGATTCTTGTCTTGCTTGTCATTTATTTGAGGCAATACAAAGCCCTTTCGTTAGGCCGAATGCCAGACAAAATTAAAGTTGCGGAACGGTTGAGAGAGTCTTGTGTTACGTTTTATGCACGTTGATTGTTCCTCCTGAACGCAATACGAAACGGAGTACCCATCTGCTAGTGTGGAGTTGCCGGTAGTCGGCGACGCCTATCCGACAACAATCGTTGCCGGCTGCCGTGGCGGTCTGTGGGTTTGCCGTTGTGCGCATAACCGAACTCAACAGTCGGAGCGGCCGGGTATGCTATACGTTCGCGCTTACGCGATAGAGAATGGCGTTTCGTGACTGGACTGGATCGGCACGAAGCGAACGCACGTATAGAAGCATTGTCTTTCCCCTGTATAGGCTGCAGGCCTTTCTCTGGCGAGCCGAGTCATGTCCGGCTCTTGGGCGCTGTCAGTCAGTTGTTGGTCGTCTTCCTGACGTCTTTGTCTTCCAAATCTGTTACTCGGAAACCCGAGGCACGCAGATTGTTGCTTCTTGTTTTTTGTGCCTTTGCGAGATTCTCAAGATCTCTTGTTGATTGAACATTACACCCGTTAACTGCGTTCGATTTATAACTCCTGTTAAAGCCTATGAAGTTTTTTTGAACGTGTAATGTTGCCTATCGATGAGCTTTTTTTAGACGTCTGTCGTCGCAGGATCAATGTCGCCAAGTGCGATACGACATAATGATTTGGCGCTCAAAATGCGAACCCTTGAACCGGACCTAGACGCGATCTACTTCACGAAACAGATACGACAGAAAGTGGGTTGAGTATTCGGTCGCCGCGGTGCGCTGTTTGCTTGACCAAAGTCAATGTACCGAGTGCGCAAGTCGCGACGCATCGCAAGCGTTGCTTTCGAATGGGATCTTTTTTTGACCGCGCTGTTGTTTGGATGGGCAACAGCGAATTGCAAACGCAGCGCATTCGAAGATGAGAATCAGTCCGTATGGCGGTGGTTCGCTTGCACGCTACTCGCAGGGTGTCGGTGGGGTCGGTCAGGCGAAGTGCAATGTGCTTCGTTTCTCAATGCTGGCGGCCCGACCAAGGTGCATAGCAGGTGCTGCTTGATAAAATGCTCGAAAGTGCAATGAGGTGTGCGAAGACGGATGGCATCGGCTAAGCAAGATGGAACGCAGCGAACGAAATCGAGCGGGGTGGTGATGTTGATCTGGGTTATCAAGATCACGCTGTTGATCTATGCGGGTTTCGGGGTTTACCTGTATTTCGCCCAACGTTCGTTCATGTACTTCCCGACGCCGCAGCGGGAAGTTACTGAGGCGCAAAGCGAGCTGCTACACAGTGGCGGTGAGACGCTCAAACTCTGGGTGGTTTCACCGGGTAAGTCGCACGCAGTCATCTACCTGGGCGGCAACGCTGAAGATGTATCGGCCAATATCTATGATTTGCGCCATGCCTTGCCCGACCGGACGGTCTACCTGATGAACTACCGAGGCTACGCGGGTAGTACCGGTTCGCCGACACAGGAAGGTTTGTTCGAAGATGCGCTGAGCTTGTTCGACGCGATCGCTGGTCGGCACGAATCCGTCGCGGTTATCGGTCGCAGTCTTGGCAGCGGTGTGGCGACCTACCTGGCAAGCCGCAGGCCGGTTGCGAAGCTGATACTGGTCACGCCGTTCGACAGCAGTCTGGCTTTGGCGCAGCGCTATTACCCGGTCTATCCGATGTCGTTGATGCTCAAGGACAAGTATCCCAGCGACTCATTCGCGCCCAAGGTGCAGGCCAATGCACTGCTGCTAGCTGGCGAACACGATAACCTGGTGCCGACCGCGCATACGCAAAGACTGCTGGATGCCTTTCCGCAGGGCCGGGCGTCTCTGACGCTGCTCCCCAATGCGGGACACAATGACATCTCTGGGTATAGCGACTACTGGCGTGCCATCTCTCAGTTTCTTGCTATGGGTTCGTGAACGGCCGTACGAACGAGAGAATGGGACGCGGTTGCGCTAGAGAGTTGGGCCGGCAATGCCAATGGCCGTGATCAGCATGCCGAGTGTCAGGTTGGTCAGCATCACCGGACGCATCTTCATCATGGTGGCTGCTGCCGTCTGCGTGTCACCGGTTTGCAAGGCGCGGCTCAGTTTTCGGTAGAGCCCAAAATAAAGATAGGCAAAGGCCAGCACCATCAGCCAACCGATGCCATGCATGAGCTTCAGATACAGTGCGTCGGTCGCGAAACCGGCGAAACGCGAGAACAGGTCGAGGTAACCGCTGACCAGCAGCAGCGCGATCATCAACCACACCCAGGGGAAGAAGTGCGCATACGTCGCCTGCCATAGCTTGACTCGCTGAGGCGGCTCGAGTGCCTTGTTGGCAGCGGGCCGCAATGCCATGTACGCGAAGAAGATGCCACCGATCCAGGCGGTAGCCGCCATGCCATGAATCGCCTGGACCAGTGTCATCGTCATGTCGCAGTCCTCAGGCCGCTTCCCACGCCATCGCCGGATGACCGGTTTCGATCGGCAGTTCCGGGTCGCGCGACCATTCGTTCCACGAGCCGAAATACAGACGAACATCTTTGACGCCGGCCTCTTTCAAGGCAACGAAGGTATTGGATGCACGTGCGCCCTTGAAGCAGTAGATGTAGACGGTGGAGTCGGGGCTGATACCGACGGTGCCGCATTCGGCCTGCAGTTCTTCCTTGGTCTTGAATACCGGCACTTCTTCGCCGGGCTTCATCATGCGATACCACTCCAGCCAGACGGCACCTGGGATGCGGCCCTTGCGCGGGCAGAAGTCGACGCCATAGGGTGATGAACTCGTGCCGACCCATTCGTCGACATCGCGAACATCGAGTTTGACGATAGCGTCTTTTCCAAGTGACTCGAGCATATCGTCCTTGGTCAACATGACACTGGCACTGGCCTCATCAACCGGGAATGTTTTCGGTTCCGGCGTGGTCGCATCGGTCGTGGTAGGCAGAGACTCGGCAAGCCAGGCCTGGTAGCCGCCGTGCAGAATCGTAGCCTTGGGATAGCCGAGGAACTGCAGCAGAAAGTAGCCGCGGCATGACTGACCGAAGCCGGTGTTCATACTGTCTTCATAGATCACGGCAACTTCTTCGCCCGACAAGCCGGCAGCGCCGAATGCCTCGGCGAACTTGCCGCGCAGTTCTTGCATGCCTTCTTTCGACGAAGTGGCCAGAAACGTGAAGATATCGTGGATATTGACGGCGCCAGGGATGTGTCCGGCGGCATAGGCGTCGGGCGACCGGGTATCGATGATGACAGTCGGCAAGGACTCGGCCATCTGTTTCAACTGGGTCGGCGTGATAAGAACGTTCTCAGACATCGAGGTTTCTCCAGCCGAGGCCAATCAGGATCTGCGGCCTCGCGCTCAGGGTAATGCACTGAACAGCCCCGCTACGTGCGGGGCTGTCGTTGATTGCGTATCAGCTCAGGTTCATCGCCAGGAAGGCGGCGCCGGTGGCAGCGGCGAACAGGCCGCCGGTGCTGCGGGTAAGGCTTTGGGCGCGCTGCGAACGCTGCGCGATCATCGACAGGCCCTTGACGGCGGCAGCGATGATGGCGAACTGGATCAATGCGAAGCCGGCCAGATACGCCAGCAGCGGCGTCTGCTCGGCACCGACGATCGATTCGCCGTAGGCGTAACCGTGGAACACGCCGATTACGGCGAACAAGGCACCCATAAGCAGTGCCGACACGCTGTGTTTGAGCAACACGGCGACGCCGCCGAGCAATGCCGACAGGGCGATGACGGTCTCGACCAAGGGCAGGTCGGCTGCGGTCAGGTGGTACAGGGTGCCGGCCACGGTGGCGCCGACAAATGCCAGCGGTACCAGGTAACGGGCCTTGCCGTTCAACGTGAAGGCCATCAAGGCGGCGACCACCAGAAACGCAAAGTGGTCGACGCCGATCACCGGGTGGGCGAGTCCGGACAGAAAGCCCTCGAACAAGTTGGTGGGGGTGGCGCCATCCATCGCGTGGTGCGCCTGTGCGACAGGTGCTGTCAGCGCGATGCCTGCAAGCGCGATCAGGCTGTTGCGACGGGTAGTTGCGGAAATACGGTCGGCATTATGGGTCATCTCGATTACCTCGATGTCGTAGGTGCGTTCGGTGATTGCGGGCTTACCAGGATTTGTACGGGAGGAACTTCCCGTTCATCGTCACGACGACGCGGTCACCGGCGGGGTTCTCTTCCTTGTCGATGTGCATCGAGAAGTCGATGGCCGACATGATGCCGTCACCGAACTTCTCGTGAATGATCTCTTTGATGGTGTCGCCATACACACCGACGATCTCGTACAGGCGATAGATCACCGGGTCGGTAGGCACCAGCTTGTCCCAGCTCTTGTGCGGAAACTCCTGCAGGGCAGCGCTCACGTCACCATCCAGCCCCAACGTCTCGGCGACCTTGTCGGCGAACTCAGGCTTAAGGCTGTTCATACCGAGACAGGCGCTGGTCAGAAAGACCGGTGCCAGGCCGACCTTCTCAGACAGTCCTTCCCAGCTCAGGTCCAGCTTCTTGCGCGCGGCCAGAATGGCCATGGTCATATCGTCTTTAGTCAACGTGTGCCTCCTCGTCTGGCGACGTCGTGGAAGTAGGGGGATTGGCGCGGTTGCGATCGACCAGGTGCAGGGCACCGCCGGTATCGCCGATCGCCAGCACGAGGCTGTCGTTGCGCCATCCCAGGGTAGAGATCTCGTGGTCGAGCTTCTGGCTGAACACCGGGTCGCCTTCGCTGTCCCAGATACACAGCCGCCCGGCGCGGTCGCCGGAAGCCAATAGCGTGCCGTCGGGCGACCAGGTGATTGCGGTCACGGTGCTTTGATGGTGACGCAGGGGGTTGCCCTTGGTGCCCTTGTGGGTGAGTTGCCACAGCACCACGTCAGGTCCGCCGGCGGTCGCGATCGTGGTCGTTGTCGGGTGCCAGGCAAGGCAGTTCACCTTGCCGGGATAGCCACGCATCGTGAGCTGCTTGGCCGACTCATTGCGTTTGCCGCCGGCATTGTCGGCCGGACGCCAAATCTGCAGAAAGCCATCCTGGGTACCGACGGCCAGCGCCTTGCTGTTGGGTTGCCAGGCGAGTGAGACCGGCGCACCCGGAAAGCTCAGCAGCTGCATCGGTTCGGAACTGTCGTTGCCGGCATCCTGCATGCGCCACAGGTAGAGACCTTTGTTGGCGGCAGTTGCGAGGCGCTTGCCGTCGGGTGCCCAGGCCATCGCCAACACCTGGCGACGTGCGTCGTACCACATGCCCAGCGACTCAGCGCCACGCCACAGCGAGATGGTCTTACGCGCGGCGGCAGCCAGCACGTTGCCGTCGGGCGTCCAGTCGAGGTGCTCGATCCAGTCACTTTCGTTGATCAAGGTTGACTGTTCGCTGCCGTCGGCGCTGTTCCATAGCACTACACGGCCATCTTCGCCGGCGCTTGCCAGCACGTCGGGATGGTTGGGTTGCAGACGCAGACGGGTGACGCCGCCCTGGTGTGCCTGCCATTGGGTCAGCAGCTTGCCGTCAGTGTCCAGGTATTCAATCTCGCCGGCCGCACTGGCGGCGTACAGTTTGTCGTTCAGCGGTGACCACAGGAGATCGGTCACTGCGTCGCTCAACATGCGGGGTTCGCGCATGGAGAACAACATCGAGGTTTCGATGGCCGCTAGACCAGGCACGCCCGCAGTCCTTCGGTGAGTTCGGTTCGGTCGAGGTCGCGGCCGATGAACACCAACTGGCTCTCGCGCGCGACGCCTTCTTCCCACGCTCGCCCCGGTTGGCCGTCAAACAGCATATGCACGCCTTGAAAGACGAAACGCTTGGCGTCGCCGGTCAGGCTCAACACGCCTTTGGTGCGGAAGATGTCGGTGCCGCGACGACGCAGCAGGTCGACCATCCATGTCTCGAAGCGATTCGGATCGAGGTCGCCCGCCAGGTTGATACCGACCGAGCCGACGCTGTCGTCGTGTTCGTGCGGGCTTGCGTATTCAAAGGCTTCAACCGGCTGTTCGATATCGCCTTCGCGCACCAACTGCAGATCGAATTCCTCGGGAAGATGCTGGGTGAACAACACGTAGCGTCCGGTGACCTGGATGTCGAACTCGACTGCGGCGCCGGCTCGTTCATCGACGGGGAGTCGGTACAAGGTGTCGCCCGGCGTCATCGGCGTTGCCGCATTGACGAACGTTGGATCACTCGAATACAGCACGATGCTGTTGCGTTTCCAGGCATCGAAGATTGCATTGTCTTCGAGGCCGGGGCCTCCCAGCACCAGGTCGATCGTTGGGTCCGGCCCGGGCTTGAGCTCAAGACGATAGCGGCCGGGCGATAGTTCGTACTGGCCGGCCCATTCGAACGGCAGTTCTTCTTTCAGGAACTCGGGCATCTCGGCGGCGCGCGATTCGAGGTCGAACGCGTTCACGCCGAGCAGCAGGTCGATGTCGAGTCCGCCCTGTACGGTGCGGTGGATGCCGGCCAGCTTGTTGATGCCGCGGATGTGATCTTCCAAGCCGACAAGTGCGTCGTCGTCGACCAGGTCGGCCTTGTTCAGCAACACGATGTCGGCAAAGGCAAGTTGCGCATGGCACTCGTCGCTGTCCATGTGGTGAACGACGTGCTTGGCATCGACCAGCGTGATGATCGCGTCCAGTCGCAGCTTCTCTTTCATCTCCTCGTCCATGAAGAAGGTCTGCGCGACCGGGCCGGGATCGGCCATGCCGGTCGTTTCGATAATGATGTGATCGAACTTATGCTTGCGACGCATCAGGCGACCGAGGATGCGGATCAGGTCGCCGCGCACCGTGCAGCAGATGCAGCCGTTGTTCATCTCGAAGATTTCTTCGTCCGACTGCACGACCAGTTCGTGGTCTATGCCGATCTCGCCGTACTCGTTTTCGATAACCGCGATGCGCTTGCCGTGTTCTTCGGTCAGGATGCGGTTGAGGAGCGTCGTCTTGCCCGACCCCAGAAATCCGGTCAGCACGGTGACTGGCACGCGACTGTCGTTGCTGCTGCTTTGCGGTGCTTGTTTGAGTTGACTGGTTTCTTGGGCACAGGCTGTCATAACGTTTCTCTCGACTGTCGGGTTGCGCGCTCAGCCGGCGCTGGCTGACGTCATTGCTTCTTCGTTGCCGCCGGATGGCTTGGCGGGGTTGACCTCGCGCGGGTAGCTCGCGGCATCGTTCTGGTTGTTTTCACCGCTCGGTCCGCCGGCGAGTTCCTCGGAGCGACGCACGAGGAAATCAACCAGGTGGTTGCGGATGGGGTAGTACGCCGGGTCGTGAATGATCTGACCGCGCGTGCGTGGCTTGGGGATGTCGACCAGCACCGACTCGGCGACACGCGCATAGGGGCCGTTGGTCATCAGCAGGATGCGGTCGGCCAG
>MWSD01000088.1_pt1 | contig 14962 bp, 19 predicted proteins | sample 1021921 | NCBI WGS metagenome assembly MWSD01 (sample SAMN06338133, study PRJNA374545) | mollusc metagenome | biome: marine bay; material: sediment; isolation source: gill 40 cm from animal B | host: Kuphus polythalamius | place: Philippines: Mindanao | collected 2011-09-12 | reverse complement strand
GACGTCGATCTGTCGTCGCGGAATATCTGCCTGGGTCACAAGTTTATGCACGGTATGGTCGGCTTCATACGGGGTGTTCAGAAACGCCGCGAGTTTGGCGGGGTACTGCTCTCCGAGTATTGCTACGTTAGACATAGTGTCCTCCTAAGCTTCTGTTGTTTCGTCTCAGGCGCGCACCGACATGGCCGTTAGGTCAGCGCCGATTGCTGGCCGGAAGAACGCCTTGCCAGGTGTCCATCCTTACTCAGGAACTTGCGGCGGACTTCCAGCCACGCCGCTTTGTGCGCCACGTCCTGTCGTGAACGATTTGCGGGACGTGAGCCGCCTCCCTCGACATAGCTGTCCCAGGCACCGGCAAGTGTGTTCTCAAAGCTTCCGGTAGGTCTTGAATCGTCTGATACGGCATCGCTGTTCTCCTGCAAGTCACTTGCGTTGATCACCATCGGCGAATTGGCGTTCATCAATCGTCCGCCCGTTTCGCTGTTACAAAAGGCTTACTGCAATCACTATGCCGATGCGGAAGAAAAAGCCGTTCAGCGCCGGTCTAGAGCCTAATGTCGCGTGTGCACCTTGCTGCCGGGAACGCCATCTTGGGTTGAGATGCACCGGGCGGGTGATGGATGTCATCCGATCGATGCCGCGCCTCTGCCGGCTGTCAGACACCACCTTTGCCGCCGCCGGCTGCGTATACCTCGTCAAGCGAACGTTTACCAATTGTCCGCCGAACCTACAATGAAGTGAAACCGGTTGTTCACTTCAACCTCATATTCACCGCCCAGACTTACGCCGTAGTCGCGCCAACGGGTCTTGGGATCACCACCGGGGATGTCGGGTGCAAACTCGCCCCGCTCTTCGTCGTACCAGCTCAGCACAACGGGCGACGCAACCTTGTCGGGAATGCAGCCGATGGCGTCGTCGCGGGCATCCTGCACCGTTGTCGCACTGCTGTTTTCGGCTTTGATGTATTCCATGGTTTTCTCCCTTTCATGTATCTCGATTGCAAATTCAATCGACAATGGTGGTGCAAGCGAAATGCCAGCTGTGTGCTGCTACGTGGATGGAGAAAAAAGATGTAAAGCAGGCGTCGCTCAAACTCGCCTGATCGCTGACCGAAACCGGCTATTCACACCGTGCTCGCTGGGTTCCGCGGCGAAACGTAAAGAAAGGTTGTTATCTGTTTTTGATAACAGGTACTGATAGAAAGGAGTTCCGCTAACAAATAGATCGCGGATTGGCTGCGCTTATCCACCAGCACGAAAGATATCCACCATCGCTCAATCGAGAACCACATCACATAGCCTGAGAAACAATTCGAATTTCTGCCGATATGGACCATTCTGCCTATTGCGTCACAAGTCATTTCGCAACTGGGGCTGTCGAACAAAGTGGCACAGTTGGTGCGAAGCCGAGCGTACTGCCATTGGCATAAACGGCTTGGACAGCATCGTTAGAACCGACAGAGGAGATAAACCATGAAGCGTACTTTGTTAGCTACCGCAGTCAGTGTTGCGTTGAGTGTTGCCGCCATTGCACCGGCAATGGCCGCGTCCGACGAAATGACACCCGCGCCACCGATGAACGAACAGGCGGCCACCACCGGCACATCGATCAACGCCGGCGAACTGGTGGGTAAAAACATCACCAATACGCAGGGTGAGGCGATCGGCGAAGTGACGTCCATCGTTCGCGACAGCACCAGCAATGATCCTTACGCCGTCGTATCGGTCGGCGGCATTCTCGGCTTCGGCGACAAAAAGGTGACCATCCCGCTGCAAGAAATGCAGATGCAGCAGGACACGCTGAGCGCGCCGTTGGCAGCCACCGAAGATGAGCTGAAGACGCGCCCCGCCTTTGACGAAGCGCGCTACACCGGTGTCGACGATGCCGAGCTGGTTCAAGTGGGCATCCAGGGAGATATGCCTGCCACCGGCGCTGCGGCACCACTGGGTGGCGAGATGGCGGCCGAGCCGATGGCTCCCCCGCCAGGCACCGCCGCAGAGACATCGGGCTTCGGCTCGCTTGACGCCAACCAGGACGGCTACGTCAGCAAAGACGAAGCGACCGTCGACCAAGGCATTAGCGAGAACTGGGAGCGCGTCGATACCAACGGCGACAACCGACTCGACCAATCGGAGTTCAGCGCCTTTGAACCGACCGGCATGTCGTCGCCCAGCGATTCAATGCGTCCGATGACCGAGCCCGGCGGCACGATGGAAGGCACCGGAGAGGGACTTGCTCCCGCCGCGCCGACTTCTGACCGCATGATGAAATAACGGCACCTCTGCCAGGCCACGTCGCTGTAGGCCTGCGCCCCGGTCGGGTAGCCGCGCGCTGCCCGACCGGACCAATACGTCTCCCCCAACGCTGCCGGCGCTTCAGATAGCGCCTACAGCGCCGATACCCGTTTGCATAACGGACGCTCTCCAGGATAGGCTTTATGGCGTATGACCATGGTCATATGCAGGATCCGGGAGCGGTTCCACGGCCCAACTGAATCGGACGTCTCAGCTGGAATCAGACTATGCAACGCGTTTTTCGGACCCTGTCGCTGTGCCTGCTGACCACGATCGCAGCCAGCTTCCCTGCCCTCGCTCTCGACGATTTCGCTACCCATGTCGCCATGCAGGAACGCTCGGCCGCGACCTTTTACGTGCGCAGCCAGATCGATGGCCTCGGTGATGTCGACCTGATGGTCGATACCGGCTCGGGTTTCATGACCATCAACGAGCAGACGCTGGCGACGCTCAAGGCCAAGAACCGGGTTCAATTCGTCCGCAACATCGAAGGGATTTTGGCCGACGGCAGTACCCTCGTGGTCCCCGTCTACCTGATCGAGCGCATGAGTATCGGCAACAGTTGTTGGCTGGATAATGTCGAAGCGGCCGTGTTCCCCGGCACAGGCCGCCAGATTCTGGGGCTCAGCGCCCTGCGCAAGGCATCACCCTTCGTCTTTTCGGTCGATCCGCCCAAACTGATGTTGAGCCAGTGCGGCGAGGTCACCACCCCGCCCAGCGATATCTCGCCGATCGAAGCGGCTGCGTTCGTCAGCGAATAACGCCCCATTCAACAAGCGGCGGATATCAGCCTATCGACGGCGACAGGCTGGGCAAGCTGGATCAAGAGGTGATCAGGCGCGCCCCGGATCGGGCTTGGAGCGTTGTTCGAGCAACCACAGCACGTCGCGCCGGCTGACGACACCCACCACCCGGCCGCTTTCGAGCACCGGCAGGCGCCGAAAATGCTTGGTGGCGAAGTGTTCGGCAATCTCAATCACCGGCGTATCGGCATCGACCGTCATCACCTCGGTGCTCATATAGTCTCGGACCTTGCCGCCCGATTCGCCGTGATACCCGGCGCTGAGCGCGATCGCCATGCAGTCCTTTTCCGTGAGTATGCCGAGCAGGTTACCGATATTGTCGATCACCGGCGCACCGGAGATCCTGTTTTCAACCAACACCCGAACCGCCGCCAGAACATCATCGTCGGGTCTGAGCGAGTTGACTTTACGCGACATGCAATCGCGTGCCGTCATCGTAGGCAGCATGCCTATCCCTCCGCGAGCGCCTTTTTTCAAGGCTGATTGTTGTCCACTCATGGTTCAGACGGTGCCGATTTTCGGCGGCGTTCACAGCTTGCGCGGCAGGTGCCGCCACAATCCGATTCCACGCCCGGGATCTGGTTCAGGCCGCCGCAGCTACCGGTGATAGCCGCGCGCCCCTTGATGACACCGATCGCCATCCCCGCCACAACGAGCAGGAACACGATCATCGTGAGAAGCCATTCAATCATATCGCTACCTGATCAATAACCGCTGGCAGCACAACACATCGGCGACTCGCGTCCGACGATCCCCGGTCTGCCATGGCCCAACCCACGACCGACCCCCGTCGTATCTTCCCTTTTAGCGCTAACCACCGAAATCGTCCAGCAGGATGTTGTCTTTTTCGACGCCCAGATCGCCAAGCATCGTGATCACCGCCGAGCTCATCACCGGCGGGCCACACATGTAGTACTCGCAATCCTCCGGTGCCGGATGTTCCTTGAGATGGTTTTCCTTCAGCACATTGTGAATGAAGCCGGTGTACCCTTCCCAGTTGTCGTCGGGCAACGGGTCGGACAGGGCCACATGCCATTCGAAGTTCGCGCACTCGGCGGCCAGCTTGTCGAAATCCTCCTGGTAGAAGATCTCGCGCTTGCTGCGCGCACCGTACCAATAGGTGATCTTACGCTGACTGGCCAGGCGCTTGAGCTGATCGAAGATGTGCGAGCGCATCGGCGCCATGCCGGCACCACCACCGACGAACACCATTTCAGCGTCGGTATCCTTGGCGAAGAACTCGCCGAACGGCCCCGAGATGGTCACCTTGTCGCCCGGCTTCAGGTTGAAGATGTACGACGACATGATGCCCGGCGGCGCATCCGGTTGGTCGGGTGGCGGCGTGGCGATGCGCACGTTGAGCATGATGATGCCCTTTTCGTCCGGGTAGTTCGCCATCGAGTAGGCACGCAGCGTCTCTTCCTCGCACACCGATTCGAATCGCCACAGGTCGAAACGATCCCAATCGTCGCGGAAGCGCTCGGGGATATCGAAATTCTTGTAGCTCACGCGATGCGGCGGACATTCGATCTGAATAAAGCCACCGGCGCGGAACTGCACGTCTTCGCCCTCGGGCAGCTCGAGCACCAGTTCCTTGATGAAGGTCGACACACTGTCGTTGGAACGCACGGTGCATTGCCATTTTTTGACGCCGAACACCTCGCGCGGCACCTCAACCTTCATCGGCTGCTTGACACCGACCTGGCAGGCCAAGCGATAACCGGCCTCGGCATCGCGCCGATTGATGTGCGAGGCCTCGGTCGGCAACAACTCGCCGCCGCCTTCGAGCACCTTCACCCGGCACTGGCCGCAGGTACCGCCACCGCCACAGGCCGACGAGATGTACAGATGGTCGGTGGCCAGCGCGCCGAGCAGTTTCGGCCCGACCGGAGAGGCGATGTCGCGCTCGCCGTTGACGTTGATCGTAACGTTGCCGCTCGGCACCAGCTTGCTGCGCGCGAACAGGATCAACGCAACCAGTGACAACACAACCAGCGTGAAGGCGACAACGCCAAGACTGATCTCAAACATAGCGCCCCCTTACAGCTGTACGCCGGAAAACGACATGAAGGCCAACGCCATCAAGCCGGCCGAGATGAAGGTGATACCGAGGCCCTGCAGACCGGCCGGCACATCGGAGTACTTGAGCTTTTCGCGGATACCGGCCAGCGCGACGATCGCCAGCGCCCAGCCCAGCCCGCTGCCGAAGCCGTACACCACGCTCTCGCCGAAGTCATAACTGCGCTCGACCATGAACAATGAGCCACCCAGGATGGCGCAGTTCACGGTGATCAGCGGCAGGAAGATACCGAGCGAGTGATACAGCGCCGGGAAATAGCGATCGAGCACCATCTCGAGGATCTGCACCATCGCCGCGATGATGCCGATGTAGACGATCAGGCCGAGGAACGACAGATCGACCTCTTCGAGGCCGAGCCACGCCAAGGCACCCTCTTTGAGCAACAACGTGTTGACGACGTTGTTGGCCGGCACCGTGATGGTCTGCACCAGCATCACCGCAATACCCAGGCCGATCGCCGTCTTGACCTGTTTCGATACGGCCAGGAAGGTGCACATACCGAGGAAGAACGACAACGCAAGGTTCTCGACGAACACCGCACGGAAGAACAGACTCAGATAGTGTTCCATCAGCTGTGCTCCGTCTGTCCATCGGCGATGCGGAAGTCCGGCGCCTCTTTCTGCTTCGGCCGCCACACGCGGATGCCCCAGATCATCAGGCCGATGATGAAGAACGCGCCGGGCGCCAGCAGCATCAGGCCGTTGGGCTTGTACCAGCCGCCGTTGCTGACCAGCGGCAGGATCTCGTAGCCAAGCAGGGTGCCGGCACCGAACAACTCACGTACGGCGGCAACGCTGATCAGGATCGCGCTGTAACCGGCGCCATGACCGAGTGCGTCGAGCAGACTTGGCCACGGCGGGTTCTGCGTGGCGAATGCCTCGGCGCGGCCGAGCACGATACAGTTGGTGATGATCAGGCCGACGAATACCGACAGCTGTTTGCTCAGCTCATAGGCATAGGCCTTGAGTATCTGATCGACCACGATCACCAGCGAGGCGATGATCGTCATCTGGATGATGATGCGGATGCTGCTCGGCATGTGATTGCGGATCAGGCTGATGATCACGTTCGATCCCATCAGCACCACCGTCAGGCCGATCGACATAATGATCGCCGGCGCCAGCTGCGTGGTGACCGCCAGCGCCGAACAGATGCCGAGAATCTGCAGCGTGATCGGGTTGTTGTCGACGATCGGCGTAACAACGAGTTTTTTGAACTGTGATGCCATCGATCAGTCCTCCGTGCCTTTGCGCACCCGGTCGAGGTATGGGCCGTAGCCCATGTCACCCATCCAGAAACGCACGAGATTGGTCACACCGTTGCTGGTCAGGGTCGCACCCGACAGGCTGTCGACCTGGTATTCGATGTTGGCCGAACTCGGGTTGACGCCACCCTTGACCAGTTCGAAGCGCGGTTTGCCGCTTTCGTCGGCGACCTGCTTGCCGGTCCAGGTCGCCTGCCATTTGGGGTTGGCCACCTCGCCGCCCAGGCCGGCGGTTTCCTGCTGATCGTAGAAGCTCACGTCGCGCACCGTGCGACCGTCCGGCTCAAGTGCGAGCAGGCCATACATCGTCGACCACAAACCGTAGCCATAGATCGGCAGGATCATGCCATCGAGCTTGTCGCCGTCGCGCAGCAGGTAGACCGGCATGATCTTCGAACGCGTACGGATGCGCGCCAGGTCCTGCTCGCCGGTCAGGCTCAACGCCAGTTCCGGATCATTGGCTGCCTTGCGCATGTCGAAGTCACCGAACGCGATCTGGTCCGTATAGTTACCGGATTCGAGATCCACCAGGCGTGCATCCAGCTTGGCAAACTTGGCCTCGATGTCGTCACCCGCTTGAAACAGCCCGGCGACCTTGAGGATCTCGCGCTTGAGCGCCAGCGATTCGTTGCGCTCCTGCATCGGGCGCAGGCCGACAGCTGCAGCGCTGACGATTAAGGAGCAGACCAGGCACATCACGACCGCAACGGCGACGACCTTGCGTGGGTCGGAATTGGGCAATGCAAACACGGCAAACGGACCGCCGGCCGCATTGTTGGTGTCGGAATCAGACATTGCGCTGCGCCCTCCTGCGAATGTTCGATTGCACGACAAACCAATCGATAACCGGGGCGAACAGGTTGCCGAACAGCACCGCCAGCATCATGCCCTCCGGGAACGCCGGATTGATCACGCGGATCATCACGACCATCAGGCCGATCAGCGCGCCGTAGATCCATTTTCCGGTGTTGGTCATCGCTGCCGACACCGGGTCGGTCGCCATGTACACCAGCGCGAACATGTAACCGCCGAGCACCAGGTGCCAGTACCAGGGCATGGCGAACAGCGGATTGGTATCGCTGCCGATCAGGTTGAACAACCAGGTCATGCCGACCATGCCGACCAGCACGCCGGCCATGATCCGCCACGAAGCGATCTTGGTGTACAACAGCATCGCTGCACCGAACAGACAGGCCAGCGCCGAGGTCTCGCCGATCGAACCGGGGATAAAGCCGAAGAACGCCTGACTCCATTCAAAACCGGCGGCCTGCACTGCATCGATGCCGCCTTCGGCAGCCAGCGTCAGCGGGGTTGCACCGGTGTAGCCGTCGACCGCCGTCCACACCGCATTGCCGGAGATCTCCGCCGGATAGGCGAAGAACAGAAAGGCGCGGCCGGTCAGTGCCGGGTTGAGGAAGTTTTTGCCGGTGCCACCGAATACCTCTTTGCCGATCACCACGCCGAACGAGATACCGAGTGCGACCTGCCACAAGGGGATGGTCGGCGGCAACGTCAGCGAAAACAGGATCGAGGTCACGAAGAAACCTTCGTTGACCTCGTGACCGCGCACGATGGCGAAGATCACCTCCCAGATACCGCCGACGATAAAGGTGACCAAGTAGATCGGCAGCCAGTACGACGCGCCGAGCAGCAGGTTGTCCCACCAACTATCCGGGTTGTTGCCGGCGCCGAACAACGCCAGCAGGCTGCCGCGGAAGCCCTCGATCTGCTCGATGCCCATCGTCGCCATCGCCGAGTTGGCCTGGAAACCGACGTTGAACATACCGATGAAAGCGCACGGCATCACGGCGATCCACACCGCGATCATCACGCGCTTCAGGTCGATCGCGTCGCGCACATGCGGTGCGGTACGGGTAACGGCCGAAGGCGAATACAGGAAGGTATCCACCATTTCATACAGCGCGCCAAACTTTTCGAGTTTGCCGCCACGCAGAAAATGGCGTTCGTTGCGGTCAAGAAACTTGCGTAGACCTTTCATTGGTTTTCCTTCCAGATCTCATGCAGATTGCGCTGCAGGATCGGTCCGAAATCGTGTTTGCCGGTATCGACGAAACTGCACAGCGCCAGATCTTCTTCATCCAGTTCGAGGCAACCGAGCGCTTCGGCGGTCTCGGTATCGTCGACCACCAGGGCGCGCAGCAGCTGGGTCGGCAGGATGTCGAGCGGCATCACGTTTTCGTAAAGGCCCAACGGCACCATCGCGCGCGGGCTGCCGTTCTGCGAGGTATGCAGCGGAAATCCGACACGTTTGACCAGGCTCGACAGGAAGGCGCGAGTCGCTGAGAACTTGTTCTTGCCGGGCGACACCCAGCCAAGAAACTCGCGCTGCCTGCCCTCTTCGATGACCGTGATCTGGTTGTGGAATCGCCCGAGAAACGCGGTATTGCCCACGGCATGCTTGCCGTTGAGGATCGAACCCGAGATCACGCGCAGCTCGGGTTTGGTATCGATGTTGCCGAGCACCACATCATTGGTGCTCACGCCCATCACGGTGCGAACCAGGCGTGGCTCGTGCACACCGGTACCGGCCAGGGAGACGACGCGCTCGGGATTCAAGCGGCCCGTGGTGAACAGGCGACCGACGGCAATCACGTCCTGGTAGCCGATGTGCCACACCAGCCGGTTGATGTTGACCGGGTGCAGAAAGTGAATGTGCGTACCGACCAGGCCCGCCGGATGCGGGCCGGCGAACTCCGCGACCTCGACGCGTTCGAGTGTCGGCACATCGATCTGTGCACCGGCGGCGCGGCACACATAGGTCTTGCCCTCGGTCAGCTTGCGCAACACCCGCAGGCCGTTGGCGAAGGCATCACCGGCCGCTGCGATGACGACCGCAGGATCGGGGGCCAGCGGATTGGTATCGATCGCCGTAACGAACAGCGCCTCGGGTTTCTGGTCGGGCAGCGCGACCATCGTGAACGGCCGGGTGCGCAGGCCGAGCCACAGGCCAGAAGCCAGCAGGTTGGCGTGGACCTGCTCGACGCTCAGGTCGTCGAGCGTGGCGCCGTCGTACTGCTCGAAGGTCTCTTCTTCATCGCCCTCCACCCTGATCACAATCGTCTCGATGACGCGCTTGTGACCGCGGTGGATAGCCTCGACGACACCGGCTGCCGGTGCGGTACCGACGACCTCCGGATAGGCCTTGCCGCGGTACAACACCTGGCCGCGTTTAACCCGGTCACCGACGGCGACTTCCAGGCTTGGCAGCTTCTTGACGCCCACATAGTCGTAGCCGAGCAAAGCCACCCGGCTCGGCGCAGGCGCGTCTTCAATTGTCTGGCGAGGTTCGCCGGACAAAGGGATCTGCAGGCCTTTTTTCAGCGTAATCAGCATGATGGATTGATGCAGTGCAAAAACAGATGCAATCCTATCGTCATGCCCAAGCCAATTAAAAGGCGTCATAGGCATGCCTTATTCCTAATTCGATTAAGGCTAGACTATTGGTGGAATTCGAGTGTGACGCGCTTGAGTGCGAAATTTTTTTGGGGTTTAGGCGCGCACAACAGCGGCCGGAGTTCGCAGGTTGTCGGCAATTGCGTCGCGCAATCAGTGACATACCGGAGGGGCAGTCGCTCTACCGCGGAACTCTCCTCGCCTGCCGCCTACGCTGGCGCCGCTGCGACAGAACCTTTGTCCGCCGAATGTCATTACGACATAACGGCATGATTTCCGTGTACAGAGCGTGTGTTAGATCGCGACGGCGACGACGACCGACGCGAACGCCGGTCTGAAGCGCAAGACAGCAGATTCCCAAGACGAGCGCCATCGACAAAAACGCCGGCGCGACCTCATTAGAGGGAGGCGCGCCGGCGCTCTCTGGACCGTTACGCATGCCGTCAGATGACGGTACCGAAACCCTCGTCTTCGTTATGCGTGAGCGAAGGCAGCCCCGCCAGCTGGTGGATCAAGGTCAGTACGCCGAGTTCATCGGCACTCTCCGCCTGATCGAACAACTGGTAGAGATACTTGCTGCCGCCGCGATCGCTATATTCGTCGATCAGGTAACGCATATGCGGAGACGCGGCGCGACAATCCTGCTGCTGACAATCCTGGCGGTAGTGATCGACCAGCGTGTTGATCACCGCGAGATGTTCGTCGTTCACGGCAAGACCGAGTGCGCCGGCGTTTTCCTGAACGCGATAAGCGATATCGGCATAGCTCAACTCATTGACGGCGCTAAAAAGTGGACGTTCGCCGTCCAGCGTTTGGCTTTGCATCGGTGTTTCCTCCTGGATGTAATGCGTCAGGCACTCAGCCGGCAGCGATGCCGACCGAGCACTTCGAACCTGTAGGGTTCGGGTGCGATGTGCACCTGGGTTTGGCCTGGCCTGTCGGCTCGCTATCAGCGGCGACGGGTCAGGATAGAGAACAGCACGCCTGCACCGAATGCCATGGCCAGCGAGGCCAGAGGGCGATCGCGTACGTAGTCCGTCGTGGCAACTTTCGCATCCTCGCCCATGAACCGCGCGCGATCGCGCATTTCACCCGAGCGTCGGCGCACGTCTTCGGCTGTGGCGCGCAAATGGTCCTCCGCTTTGGAGGCCTGCGCCCCGACACGGTCGACGGCGTCGTGTGCAGCCGATGTCGCGCGCTCCGAGTAATTGCGCTTGCTCTTTATATCGTTGATGTCGTTGATTTCGTTTGGCTCGTTCATGGCCCACTCCTATACGTCTGCGTGACATTGATACTCATCACTGAAGGAGCAATCGCTATGCCAGGCCAAGCAACGCACAACGAGACGTACAACAGGCGCTTTTTCGGCAATCGAACGGAACCAGATCGCAATGCAACGGTGTATTTGCACCGCCCTTGCCGCATATCCGCAACCGTTCTCTCAGTTCAGCGCAGCGATCAACGCAGCAAGCAACGCAATCAACAACCATACAATCAGCACCAGCATGGCAACGATTGCCAACACGGTGATCACCAGCACCGTCGTACTGCGTCGCTTGGTCGGCACCGGCTGCTCGAAGTAATCGAGCATTAATTGCACATTGCGTTGGTTGGCCTTGAAAGCGAAGTCGAACAGATCGCCGAACACCGGTATCACCCCGACCAGGCTCTCCAGCAAAATGTTGAGCGCCATGCGCAATGAGACCGCCCAGGGTACGCCGAGACGCACCGCCTGCAGGAGGATGTAACTGGATGCGGCCCCAGCCAATAGATCCCCCACCCCCGGTATCAGACCGACCAGGCCGTCCAAGCCGATCCGCCAGCGCGTACCGGGCACACGAATCGAGCTGTCGAGCAACCATGCAAGACGTTCGAGTTTCTTGATCTCTGTGGCACTCATATCAGCTCCGCATGTGAGGGGATCTTTACTATTGGCAACCGATCGTTTGAACACGATCGCCACTCTCTACGTCGTCGGCAACGCCGATGAAGGTCGACTGCAATGACAAGAGACTTCGTAGATAGCGCGTCGACCGCGTGCGGGCGCAACGCTCGGAGAACGGACTGAAGGCTGGCCGAGCCACGGTGATGGCCGGAAACGGAACGCGGAAGCTCGTCGTGACGACGAACTGCCGCGGCAATATCGACACAACGAAAAGAATCACCTGTCGCGGCAGCGTTCGACTGCCGACATCCACGGCGCCGCGCGCACCCAGTCTGCCGCACATACTCTGCGGGAATGGTCCGCAAACTTCACGCCGAATAATGGTCAGGCGATGCCGCGCAAAGCGGAAGCTTCAACGCGCGGTTATGCAGGCTCACCCAAGTAAGCCGACGCAAGCTCGTCTGCCTCGTCGGCTGTGACGCCATAGACCTCGATCAGGCACTCAGCCAACTCGTGACATTCGGCGGCCGTCGACGCCGCATGCGGCTCGACCACTTGCAGCAGATAGGGGGCGTGCAATTCGACCTGGGTACGGGGGATAACAAGATGTGGTGCTGTGCTCATTCGTTCTCTCCAAGACCTCAACGGGCTCTCTAGGTAGGGACCGGCCAGACGGCCCCACCCTTTCAGTCACTCGTGTAACCGGCGGCACTGCAGTGTGCTTACCGGTTGAGAAGATCGACAGTCGATACAGGATCAAGCAGCTCCCTCACGACTCGTGTCTCGCCATTTGGCGGCCAATACCAACGGAGAGAGCAATTGGTGTGCCTAAAAGCTGAAAAGCCGGGCCATCGACGCAGAACACACGCTGTGAGGGCGATTGGCGGAAGGATGGGCAGACGGACCGCCTATGCAGATCAACCAACAAGGCGCAAATAGACCCTCAATTGCCGCACAACTGTCTGCCTGTGGCCAACATAATCGGGACAGAAGACCTGGCGACGCTACTCACGACCGAGAGGTAGAGAATCAGCTACGCCGGCGCGCGCCGGCCTGGTCGAGATCGGAGATCGCAAAATGGTGGCTGTTGATATCGAACCCTTCGCGCAGGTAAAAACGATGCGCGCCGAATCGCTGTACGCCCGAATCGAGGTGAATCTGCCCGCACCCCTGCTCTGCCGCATAGCGTTTCAACCAATCGATCAGCAGACCTCCGGCGCCGCTCGAGCGATGCGCCTCGGCGGTCACCAGATCGTCGATATAGATATGCTTTCCCCATGCCAATTTGTGGCCGATAACAAAGCCCGCTACGCAGATCACGGCTTCGCCCAGCTCGACGAAAGCAAGCTGATAACCGAAGGCCTGCTGCTTTTCGATCTGCGCCACGAGGTCTTCATGCGAATAGGCTGGGCGTAGTTCGCGCATCACCGGGCTGATGCGGTCGATGTCCCGCTCGGTTTGGGCCAGTTTGACTTTCATTGCGGGGGCTCTCCGGGAATCGAGTGCGAGGTCGCCCGCGTTTGCAGAACCAGTCTGCTAGGCCGGAGCCTCGACAAAGTCGCACAACTGCAGCAGGTTGGCAAAGCTCGCCATGGCATCAGCATGCTCTGCCCTGCCTACGAGAACGCAATCGATCCCGGCGGCCTTCGCGCCCCCCAGGTCGCGACGCGCCGAATCGCCGACCACCAACGCCTGATCGGGCTGCGTGCCGAGTTCACGCAAGAGGTGTAGAAAGGGCTGCGGTGAAGGTTTGACCACGCCGTGATCCGAAGAGAAAGAACACGCCGCGAACAGATCGACGACCCCGGCACGCTCGAACTCGCGCAGCCACAGAGGTTTGGGCGCCCAGATATCGACGATGGCCGCCAATGTGAAGCGTCGATGCAGACTGTGCAGCGCCTGCGCATAGGCAGCCGGAATATAACCCAGCTCGTGAAAGGCAAATGTGTTGACGATTCGGTGCACCTCATCGGCAACGAGCTGTTGACCGAACAGATCGCGAATCGCGGTCTCGACCGACGGAAAGCAGTGGCGGTACTGCTCGTCGGGATACCGCACGTCCAGGTAGGCATAGATCGCCCGTATTGCGGCGTTCACCTGGCGCGCAGGGAGTTCGCCACCCAGCGCCGCATAATGCGCGGCATAGTCTTCGTCAGGACCGAAGCGATCCTCACCGAACATAAAGGTGCCGTTCATATCGAGCAGCAATACCTTCTTTTCTTCGATCAGCGCCCGCGTGTTGGCACGAGCCGAGATCACATCGGTATCACCGTGATCGGATACCGCGACCGACGCTACACCAGACATCACTACCTCATCAGACTATTGACAACACGCCCCTGCGCCACTGCTGAGAACAACGAAGCCGGAGATGACAATGACAGTGTAGGCAGTCGACACGATAGATAATTCACCTTGCGTCACAGCTTTGGTGCGGCTGGGTGCGCGTTTCGACGATGCAAGCGAGGCCACGTCCAGCTCGCGCCCTTACGGCGCTGTCGTTGGCAAGCCCGCGTCAGTTCTTGTCCCACATCACGTTGACCTCGTCGCGCGCCGCCGACTTCAACAACTCGATCAATGGCAAGGCACGGTGGCGCAGCGTGACCGCGGCCTCACCGTCGTCTTCGTCATCTTCGTGCTTGGATGGCGCCGGCTCATCGGGATTGGCCTCGACTGCCGCCTGCAGGCGCTGCAGCGCAGCGGGCACGTCTTCAGCGAGCAACGCACTTGGAATCGTGCCGCTGTGCCCCATCAGCTTCAGCAAATGCGCGGCGACATCGCCGAACATGGTGATGTCTGCATAAGCGGGGGTCGAAAATGTCACCAACATGGATTCAATACCTCGAATGTTGAGAAGCTGCTTAAAGCGGCCTCGCGTTCACGCTACTCCAAAAATACAAGCCCAGCCACGAGCGCCGGCGCCTGTTATCGGCTGGCAACCAGCGGCGGGAACCCATTGTGGTTCGGTGAACATCAAGCTGATGTCATCCTAGCTCAAGTCGTTGGCCTGCCTGCAACAGCAGGTGCGGCGCGACGAGTAGCGAGCAACACCACTGCCGAAGACCGTTGAGACACACGCGCCGCGCGCCGCTCTTGCACACTGAATACCGCACCTGCGGTCGATGTTGACGGTCAAGTTGCAAGGCACGTGCCCTCGCAAGCCGAGCCTGTTGGCAATCGGGAATGCCGCACGGCAGAGCCAAAGTAACGTTGGCGACAGAC
>MWSD01000154.1_pt1 | contig 15403 bp, 16 predicted proteins | sample 1021921 | NCBI WGS metagenome assembly MWSD01 (sample SAMN06338133, study PRJNA374545) | mollusc metagenome | biome: marine bay; material: sediment; isolation source: gill 40 cm from animal B | host: Kuphus polythalamius | place: Philippines: Mindanao | collected 2011-09-12 | reverse complement strand
CTGGAGGCCGGTGAGCGCGAGGGCCGGGCGGAGATCACCCTGTATCGCGGTGGCGGTCGCCAGGTATTGCTGTGCCGCCATTCGCCGTTGGAAACGGATCCCAGCGGCGCCGTTGGCCATGTACTGGTATTCGACGACATCACCGAACTGGTGAAGGCGCAGCGCGATGCGGCCTGGGGCGAAGTCGCGCGCCGCCTGGCGCACGAGATCAAGAATCCGTTGACGCCGATCCAGTTGTCGGCAGAGCGCTTGCGCCACAAGTACCTGCGCAAGATGGCGCCGGAAGATGGTGCCGTGCTCGACCGTGCGACGCACACCATTGTGCAGCAGGTCGAGGCCATGAAGGCGATGGTCAACGATTTCTCCGATTATGCCAAACCCAGTAAGCTGCAGATCGAACCGCTCAAGATCGACCCCTTCCTGAACGAGGTGGTCGCGTTGTACGAGGGTGGACCGCAGCAGGTGAAGATGAATTTGAACGCGCCGGAGATGAGTATCGAGGCCGACCCGGTGCGCTTGCGCCAAGTCGTGCACAATCTGGTGAAGAATGCCGTCGAAGCGGCTGGTGACGATGGCCGTATCGAGGTCAGCAGCCGGGCGGGAGAAGAAGAAGGGAGAGATTTCGTGGAGGTTGCGGTCAGTGACAATGGTCCGGGGTTCGATCCCGAGCTGTTGGGTCAGGTGTTCGAGCCGTATGTAACGAACAAGACCAAGGGCACCGGTCTTGGTCTGGCGATCGTCAAGAGGATCGTTGCCGAACACGGCGGCGTGATCCATGCCGAAAATCCGGCCGATGGCGGCGGACGCGTCGTCCTGCGTTTGCCGGCGCACAGCGATGCGCACGGTGCATCCGTAGTCGCGGCCAACGGCCTCAACGGTCACGGAGTGTCGCGATGAGTGCACCGCATATCCTGGTGGTCGATGATGAGCCGGACATCCGCGATCTGGTGCGCGATATTCTCGAAGACGAAAACTACAGCGTCGGCATCGCCGAAGACGCGGCGGCGGCACGGCGGGCATTGCGCGATCGCCGTCCGGATCTCATCTTGCTGGACATCTGGATGCCTGACACCGATGGCATCAGCCTGTTGAAGGAGTGGTCCGAGGGACGGGGGCTGGTATGCCCGGTCATCATGATGTCGGGTCACGGCACGGTCGAGACGGCGGTCGAAGCGACCCGCTTGGGCGCTTACGATTTTCTGGAAAAGCCGCTGTCGTTGGCCAAGCTGCTGCTGACCGTCGAACGCGCACTCGAAGCCGACCGTCTGGCACAAGAGAATGTGGGCCTCAAACGTCGTGGTCTGCCTGTTATCGAGCCGATCGGGCACAGTCCGGCAGTTCAACGCCTGCGTGAACAGGTCAAGCGGATTGCCCAGCACGACAGTTGGGTGCTGATCTCGGGAGAACCCGGCAGTGGCCGCGAAACTTTCGCCAGGTACCTGCACGCCCACAGCTCGCGCAAAGACCGGCCTTTCATTGACGTCGGTGTCTCGGCGATCAGCAAAGGCAATGCGGCGCGCGAACTGTTCGGCAGCGAGGGGGAGGGCGGCACCCAGTACGGCCGACTCGAACAGGCCGCCGGCGGCACGCTGTTTCTCGATGAAGTCGCCGACATGGACCTGGAGGCGCAGGCGCAACTGGTCGGTGCACTCGATACCGGCTCTTTCCTGCGCGTCGGGGGTTCCGAGCCGGTGACGATCGATGTGCGCGTGATCGCGGCGACCCAACACGACCTGCACAAGGCCGTCGAGGAAGGCAAGTTTCGCGAAGACCTGTTCTACCAGCTCAATGTCGTGCCGTTGGTCGTACCGCCGTTGCGCGAGCATCGCGAAGACATCCCGGAGTTGCTCGAGAATGCGGTCGATCGTCTGGTCGAGCAGGACAAGCTGCCCTATCGGCGGTTTTCGATCGGCGCGCAGAACGTGCTGCGCAATCACAGCTGGCCGGGCAATATCCGCGAGTTGAAGAACCTTGTGCAGCGCGTGCTGATCTTGGGCACCGGCGATGAGATCAGTGCACAGGAAGTCGAGGCGGCCATGGGGGCAGCGCAGGCAGCCACCGCGGTCAGCGCAATACCGGGGGTGTCGTTCGATCAGCCGCTGCGCGACGCGCGCGATGCCTTCGAGAAGGCCTACCTCGAATACCAGTTCGAGAAGCATGCGGGCAACGTCAGCCAGATGGCCGACGAAGCCGGCATGGAGCGCACCCACTTGTATCGCAAGCTGCGTGATCGGGGCATCGAGATCAAGGACCGTCGCTGATGACGCCGGCCATGCGCGCGGCCAAGGCCGCCGGTATCACTATCAAGGCGCATGAATACAGTCACGACCCGGCCAACACCAACTATGGTCTGGAGGCGGCCCAGGCGCTCAATCTCGATCCGGCCCGGGTGTTCAAGACGCTGCTCGTTGCGCTGAATGGTGATCAGCGGCAACTCGCCGTGGGTATCGTGCCGGTTACCGGTCAACTCGATCTCAAGGCGATGGCCAGCGCATGCAAGGTCAAGAAGGTCGAGATGGCTGAACCGAAGAATGCCGAGCGCGCCACCGGTTACATCGTCGGTGGGATCAGTCCGCTCGGTCAGAAGAAGCGCTTGCCCACGGTCCTGGACGAATCTGCGCTGTCTTATGAATCGATCTACGTCAGCGGCGGCAAGCGCGGCCTGGATATCGAGATCGCGCCGAACGATCTGCTGAAAGTGTGTGGCGCGCACACCGCGGAGATAGGCCGTGCGGCATGACAAACCCGCCCCATTGGGGCGGGTGGTTCAACGTCAGGCAGCGTATTGTGCCTTGGCGGCACGTGCCGCTTTCGCATCTTCCGGCGAATAGGCTTTGCCCGACCACAACATCTCGTAGGCGATCTCTTCGTTGCCGTTTTCGCACAGCTCCAAAACCTTTCGGAACAACGGCTGGAAGGTATCGCTGCGATGCGACGCTTCGTGGTCTTCAAACGATCGCCAGAATGTGACGATCAACGCCTCTTTGTCTTTCAGCGGGCTGCGCACGGCCTGGCCGATGCTCGATCCTTCGTTCGAGATATCACCGCTGTTCAGTGCCACGAAGCCGCCGACGAAACCCGTATCGGAGTGATACGTTTTTACGTTTTCGCAAAGTTCGGCGACACGTTCCTGCAGGTCGTCGACCGTGTAACCGGGTTTGAGAATCACCCGGTTGACCGTCACGACGCCGTTGTACGGAAAGTTACTGATCAAACCGCTCATCAATGGCCTCCTGTATTTCGGCATATTCTTAATATCTGACTAAAACACTAAGGAATGGTTCCGCACGCTTCACCTGGCTGTCCGGCGATCGGTATGCGTACTGCCCAACGCATTGCAAAATCCAATTGTGTTTGTGTCGAAACCGGGTTCGCTTTAACCGCATTCCGGCTAGAATTGGCGCCAAATACGAAGAAGTAGAAGCGGACACTGTGAAGATCATCATCCTCGGCGCCGGACAGGTCGGCACAACCGTCGCGTACAACCTGTCTACCGAGGCCAACGACATCACCGTGGTGGACCAGGATTCGCACCTGTTGCGCGATCTGCAGGACCGCCTCGACATTCGCACCGTACTCGGGCAAGCATCGCACCCCGGCGTGTTGCAGCGCGCCGGCGCCGACGATGCCGACATGATCATCGCGGTTACCAACAGCGATGAAACCAACATGGTCGCCTGTCAGACCGCATGGACCCTGTTTCATACCCCGACCAAGATCGCGCGTGTGCGCGCACCCGAGTACCTGAGCCATCCAGCCTTGTTCAGCCAAGGCGCTTTGCCGATCGATGTGCTGATCAGCCCGGAACAGCTCGTGACCGATTACATCCTGCGCTTGATCGAGCATCCGGGCGCTCTGCAGGTGCTCGATTTCGCCGGCGGCCGCGTGCGCCTGGTGGCTGTGCGTGCCTATTACGGTGGTCCGTTGGTCGGGCACGAACTGCGTACGCTCAACGAGCACCTGAGCGGGGCAGAGGCACGCGTCGCGGCGATCTATCGCAAGGGACGTGCGATTCAACCGGAAGGCCACACGGTGATCGAGCCGGATGACGAGGTGTTCTTCGTCGCCGCGGCGAACAATATCCCGGCCGTCATGGCCGAACTGCGTAAGGCCGAAAAACCATTCCGCCGTTTGATCTTCGCCGGTGGCGGCAACATCGGTAAGCGCTTAGCGTCCGCGCTCGAGAATGACTACCGGGTCAAGATTATCGAGCACAACGAAGAACAGGCGCGCCGCGTATCCGAAGACTTGCATCACACGATTGTGCTGCAGGGCGATGCCGCTGACGAAGACTTGCTGCTCGAAGAAAACATCGAAGACACCGACGTGTTCTGCGCGGTAACCAACGACGACGAGGCCAACATCTTGTCGGCCATGCTGGCCAAGCGCCTGGGTGCGCGCAAAGTCATGGCGCTGATCAACCGCGCCGCTTATGTCGACCTGGTGCATTCGGGGACTGTCGATATCGCGATCTCGCCGCAACATGCCACGATCGGCACGCTGCTGACCCACGTTCGTCGTGGCGACGTGGTCATGGTGCACTCTCTGCGGCGCGGTGCAGCCGAGGCCATCGAGGCGGTAGCGCATGGCGACAAGGTGTCGTCACGCGTGGTCGGGCGTGCGGTCGAAGACGTGAAGCTGCCCGCCGGCACCAGCATCGGTGCGATTGTGCGAGGCGATCAGGTCATCATCGCGCACCACGATACCGTCATCGAATCCGAAGACCACGTGATCCTGTTCCTCACCGACAAGCGGCGCATTACCGATGTAGAGCGCCTGTTCCAGGTCGGCATCACCTTTCTCTGATCGCCATGTCATTTGCCGCCGTTCAGCGCATCCTTGGCCTGCTGCTGACTGTGTTCAGCTTCACTTTGGTGCCGCCGTTCATCGTGTCGCTGTTTGCGCAGGACGGTGCGTCGACGGCGTTCGCGATGGCGTTTGCGCTGACCTTGGTTGTCGGCTTCATCAGCTGGTTCCCGGTGCGCAACGTGCGCCGCGAGCTGCGGTTGCGCGATGGGTTCGTGGTCGTGGTGATGTTTTGGACCGTGCTGTCGGCCATCGGGGCACTTCCCTTCGTGCTTGCCGATCATCCTCATCTGTCGATTACCGATGCCGTGTTCGAGTCGATATCCGGGCTGACCACGACCGGTGCGACCGTGATCACCACGCTCGAAGGGCTGCCCAAATCGATTCTGTATTACCGGCAGCAGCTGCAGTGGCTGGGCGGCATGGGCATCATCGTGTTGGCGGTCGCCGTACTGCCGATGCTCGGTATCGGTGGCATGCAGTTGTACCGTGCCGAAACGCCCGGGCCGATGAAGGACAACAAGCTGACCCCGAGGATCACCGAGACGGCCAAGGCGTTGTGGTACATCTATCTCGGGCTGACGGTTGCCTGCGGTGTGGCCTATTGGCTGGCTGGTATGAGCGCGTTTGATGCGGTCGGCCATGCCTTTTCGACGGTCGCCATCGGTGGTTTCTCGACCCACGATACCAGCATGGGCTACTTCAACAGCCCATTGATCGACATGATTGCGGTCGTGTTCATGTTGCTCGCCGGCGTGAACTTCTCGCTGCATTTCATCGCTATCCGGTATCGCAGCATCACCGGTTATTTTCACGATGCCGAGTTCCGCTTCTACCTGCTGCTGATCGGGATCGTCAGTTGCATCACGATTCTCGGCCTGTATTTCACCGGCACCTACGAGACCTGGCCCGACGCGATCGTCAATGGGCGGTATCGATCGGCACGACCGCAGGTTTTACCACCGCGGAGTACTACAACTGGCCGGGCTTCCTGGCGATTCTGTTGTTGTTTTCCAGCTTCGTCGGCGGTTGTGCCGGTTCGACCGGGGGCGGCATCAAAGTCATCCGTCTGCTGCTGCTGGTCAAGCAGGGGATGCGCGAGATCACCCGACTCGTGCACCCGAGTGCACATATTCCGGTAAGGGTTGGAAGTAAGACGGTCAGCTCGCGCGTCGTCGAAGCGGTGTGGGGATTCTTCGCGCTGTATGTCGCCAGCTTCACTGTGATGTACCTGGCCTTGGCGACGACAGGTCTCGACCTGATGACGGCCTTCAGTGCGGTGGCAGCCACCATCAATCCGGGAAAATGGATTTTGTGCTTCTCGATGTTGTTGGGGCGCCTGGAGATCTTCACCCTGCTGGTATTGTTGACACCGGCCTTTTGGCGCAAGTGAGGCACGTATGCCACTGAAGGGTGTGCGAGGAGTCGAGCAAATCCTCTGGATTCATGGGCAATTGGAGCGAACAATTTAAGCATTTGCGAAATCGAACGATTACCTTTGGATAACCCGCAGTCCGACGTGCTGCGCTGCCAGAGATCAACCGCCGTTAGTTGGGGATGCCGATGCCAAAAAGCGAAATGACGCCACCGCTCGAAGCGGGCAAGGCCGACGTGGTCGACATGGCGGAAACGGTTTCCAGCGACATTGAGCCCCTGTCACGATTGCGGACAGCTGTCATCATCCCCTGCTACAACGAAGAGGCCTCGATTGCCGCCGTTGTGGCCGACATGCGCGAATCGCTGCCGCACGCCGACATATACGTCTACGACAACAATTCGAAAGACCGCACGGCGGAGATCGCCGAGGCATCAGGCGCTATCGTGCGACGCGAAACGCGGCAAGGCAAAGGCTATGTTGTGCGACGCATGTTTGCCGACATCGATGCCGATATCTACGTCATGATCGACGGCGACGATACCTACGATGCGAAGGTCGCTCACGCGCTGGCATCCAAGCTTGTCAACGAAAACCTGGATATGGTGAATGGTGCGCGTGTCGAACAGGAAGACAGCGCGTATCGCCCAGGCCACAAGTTCGGCAATCGCTTGCTCACCGGGATTGTACAGAACATCTTCGGCAACGAGTTCAACGACATGCTGTCTGGCTATCGCGTATTCTCGAAACGGTTCGTCAAGTCGTTCCCACAGTCCTCCGGTGGATTCGAGATTGAAACCGAATTGACGATACATGCGCTGGAATTACAGATGCCGACAGCCGAGGTTCCGGTGGCATTCAAGGATCGTGGTGAAGGCAGTGAAAGCAAACTCAATACCTTCTCCGACGGCTTCCGCATCATCCGCACGATCGGCAATCTGCTGCGTCTGGAGCGCCCTATCGCGACGTTCACCCTGGTCGGCCTGGTGTTGATCCTCTTGGCGTTGGCGCTGATGTACCCGGTCTTGATGACGTATCTCGATACGGGGTTAGTGCCGAGATTTCCCACGGCAATTCTGGCGACGGGCTTGTTCATACTGGCGTTCCTGAGTTTTACCGCCGGTGTCATCCTCGATACAGTGACCCGCGGGCGCCAGGAAGCGAAGCGCATGCGCTATCTCGATATACCGAGTCCTCAATCCATCCTGGCTCTGCGCCGGCGCGGTGTCGACTATCGGCGATCATGTCAGTAAGTCGTTCTTTCTTCCGCTTCGCCCTGGTCGGTACGGCGGGGTTTCTGGTCGATGCGACGACACTGAAACTGGTCCTCTACCTCGGCGCGGATTTTTACTCGGGGCGGCTGCTGTCGTTCTTCGTTGCGGTAACCTTCACTTGGTACCTGAACAGGATCTACACTTTTAAGAGCCGCGAACCTGGTTTGCTTCGTGAGTGGTTCAGGTTTGTCTCCGCCAACGGTGTTGGCGGGATCTTGAATTACGTCACTTACGCATTGCTGGTCACGGTCTTTGTCTGGTTCGAAAACTCTCCAGTCGCTGCGGTGGCCGCTGGCAGCATCGTCGGCTTAGTATCCAACTTTCTCCTGTCGCACCACGTGGTGTTTGCGCAAAAATCGGCCAATCAACGCTCGACGTAATTGGAGTGGCGCACGGGTGCTGGGTTGGCGGTATCTTCAGCTGGTCAAGCGTCGCAGTGTTCGTAGTATCCTCCACTCCATGAGCAAGAAACCGCCTTTCATCCTGGTTGACGGGTCTTCGTACCTGTTTCGTGCCTTTCACGCCCTGCCTCCGCTGACCAACAGCCAAGGCGAACCTACCGGCGCAACGGTGGGGGTGATCAACATGCTGCGCAAGCTGATCGCAGACTATCAACCGACACACATGGCGGTAGTGTTCGACCCGCCCGGCAAGACGTTCCGTGATGACCTGTATCCGGAATACAAGGCCAATCGCCCGGAGATGCCCGAGGACCTGCGATCACAGATCGAGCCCACGCTCGACATCATCCGCGCAATGGGCTTGCCGCTGTTGATCGTGGAAGGTGTGGAGGCCGACGATGTGATCGGCACGCTCGCACGTCAAGCCACAGAGCAGGGTGTCGAAACGCTCGTGTCGACTGGTGATAAGGACATGGCTCAGCTAGTCAACAAGCATGTCACGCTGATCAATACCATGACCAACAAGGTTACGGACGAAGATGGCGTGGTAGAAAAATTCGGTGTCCGTCCTGACCAGATCATCGATTTCCTGGCCCTGACCGGCGACAGCGTCGACAACATCCCGGGTGTTCCCAAATGCGGGCCGAAGACGGCAGCCAAATGGCTTGCTCAATACGACACGCTCGACGCGGTGATGGAGCATGCAGAAGAGGTCAAGGGAAAGATCGGCGAGAGCCTGCGCGCGAGTCTCGACTTTCTGCCGCTATCGCGCACGTTGACGACGATCAAGACCGATGTCGAGCTGGATGAAGCGCCCGACGATCTGCAACCGCACGACGGAGACAGGTCTGCGTTGCGCCGGCACTATGAACGCCTGGAGTCGCGGCGCCTGCTGGCCAGCCTGGACGATGGCGACACAGACGACGGTGAGTCAAAGCCCGCCGCGGCCGACGCCGACTATGAAACGGTGCTCGATGCCAAGTCACTCGACGCCTGGTTGGAGAAGCTCAAGTCGGCTGATCTTTTCGCCTTCGATACCGAGACCACCAGCCTCAACTACATGGTGGCGGAAGTCGTCGGGGTTTCGTTTGCCGTCGAGGCTGGCAAAGCGGCCTATGTGCCGCTCGCCCACAGCTACCCGGGTGCCCCCGACCAACTCGGCCGCGATGAGGTGCTGAACAAGCTCAAGCCGATACTCGAAGCGAAAAAGTACGCAAAGGTCGGTCAGAACCTGAAGTATGACAAGAGCGTGCTCGCAAACCATGGCATCGACTTGGTCGGCATTGCGTACGACACGATGCTCGAGTCCTACGTGTTGAATGCAGGGACCGGTCGACACGACATGGACACCTTGGCCGAGCGTTACCTCAATCACAAGACCATCCATTTCGAAGATATCGCCGGCAAAGGCGCGAAGCAGCTGACCTTCGATCAGATTCCACTCGACCAGGCTGGGCCTTACGCGGCGGAAGACGCCGACATCACGCTTCGCTTGCACCAGACCATGTGGCCTCAGCTTGAGAAAGAGCCATCGCTGCGCTCGGTGCTGAAGGACATTGAGGTGCCTTTGCTCAGCGTGTTGTCACGCATTGAACGTACAGGTGTGCGGCTCGATACCAAGATGCTCAACCGTCAGAGTCAGGAATTGGCGAAGCGTATGCACGAGTTGGAGCAGCAGGCCTACAAAATCGCCGGACGTAACTTCAACATGGGCTCACCGAAGCAGATCGGCCAGATCTTCTTTGAAGAACTCGAGCTGCCGGTAATTGCCAAGACGCCGAAAGGCGCGCCATCTACGGCAGAGTCGGTTTTGCAGGAGCTGGCCGACCAGGGGCACGAGTTACCTCAGGTTATCCTGGAGCATCGCGGCCTAGCCAAGCTGCGCTCGACCTATACCGAGAAACTGCCCGAGCTGGTCAATCCGCAGACCGGGCGCTTACACACCAGTTATCACCAGGCAGTCGCAGCGACTGGACGCCTGAGCTCATCCGATCCGAATCTGCAGAACATTCCGGTGCGTAGCGATGAGGGTCGCAAGATCCGGCGCGCCTTCATACCTGAAGAAGGTTGGAAGATGTTGGCGGCTGACTATTCGCAGATCGAGTTGCGCATCATGGCGCACCTGTCTGGCGACGAGGGATTGCTGAAGGCGTTTGCCGCGGGCGAAGACATCCACCGGGCAACGGCCGCCGAGGTGTTCGGTGCAGACAACCCGGAGGCGGTCACCAGCGATCAGCGAAGGTCGGCCAAGGCGATCAACTTCGGCCTGATCTACGGGATGTCGGCATTCGGCCTGGCGAAACAGCTGGGTATCGAACGTGGCGCGGCACAGGAGTATGTCGACCTGTACTTCGCCCGTTATCCAGGCGTAAAGGAGTTCATGGAGAGCACGCGCGAGCAGGCGCGCAAGCAGGGCTACGTCGAAACGCTGTTTGGCCGACGTCTCTACCTGCCGGATATCAATGCGCGCAACCAGCAGGTACGTTTCGGTGCAGAGCGTACCGCGATCAATGCGCCGATGCAGGGGACGGCCGCCGATATCATCAAGCGGGCGATGCTCGCGGTCGATGATTGGATCGTTGCGAAGCAGCCGCCGGTCAGGATGTTGATGCAGGTGCACGACGAACTGGTGTTCGAGGTGAAGCAATCGGAGGTCGATAAGGCGGGCAAGAAGATCCGCGACCTGATGCAGGGCGCTGCCGAACTCCAGGTGCCGTTGCTGGTCGATGTGGGTGTCGGCGACAACTGGGACGAGGCCCACTAGTCGGTCAACCTACATTGAGCGTGGACACCGCTGGATGATGCGGGCACCTTTGCACAAGGTCGCCCGCCATCCATTCATCGCTCAGCGTGGCGCTCGCGGCGTTCTCGGCGCCAGTCCCTTCTGTCTTGACGCTCTTGCTTGTTTACCCGCGGATGGTTTCTACGCTGCTCGTGTCGCTCGTTATTCTTTGGTCTATGCTGCGCTCTGACCGGGGCGACGGGCGCTTTGCGCGGAGACGAATTGTCACGCGAGTGATGTCGACGCTCCTTGGCTTCGAGCGGACCGAACGCTGCGCGTTGCCGTCTTTCCCTGCGATCGTCGCCACGCCGCTGTTGTTTGTTGCGGTTGCCCTTGTCTTGGCGGTTGCGCACGTCTTTCTGCTGCCGGTCCCGATGTGACCGCCCGTCTGCGCGATTACGCTGTCGTTCGTACCGGTCTCTGTCGCGTCGCGATTCGCGATTTCGGTTGTCGGCGCGCTGGCGATGATCGTTGTCGTGTCGATGGCTACGTCTATCGCGATCGTGGCCCTGCCGATGCGACGAAGCATAATCGCGGTGTGAGCGCCGATCGCGATCGTGACTGGAGTGCTTGGAGTAGTTGAAGATCAGCGCTGAGCCGGGAAATGAACTGCCGTAATAGTCGTCATGACCGCGGTCGTAGTAGTCGCGACGCGAATAGCCGTGGTCGTGGTAACCGTCATAGTGCGAATTGTAGTGGCCACCGTAGCCTGCTCCCATGGTCGTTACGCAGCCTCCGAGGCCAAGCGACAGCAGGCTCAGTACGACGATCGACCGCAGGGCCGTGCGGTGATGCGGTAGCGGTGTGTTCATGCCATTCTCCTCTGCACAGCGCAAATCTCCGGCTGATCGGTACGCCACGCTGTGTCGCCCGCTTGTAAGCCATCGAGCACGTGCCGTTTTGCTGCGCGTAGTTTGTTGTTTGACGTAGGGTCAGCTTAGGGAGTGGAAGCTGAACAGCCGCTGAATAGTGGCTGGACGGATGTGACCGGGTTCGCGCTAGACGGGACCGGTCACGGTCGGCGTGGCAACGTCTGCGATGGCAGTGGGGTGGGGTTCAGGCAGATGGCGGAGTCGTCAACTCGAACCATGCATCGAGCTTGGCATGTGCCTGGTCGATGCCGTCGTGTTTCAGCGAAGAAAACGTCTGCGCGCTGAAACGCTCATCCATATTCTTCAGGTCTTTTTTCAGCTTGAGTAATGTGCTGGAAGCCGGACCTCTCTTGAGTTTATCGGCCTTGGTCAGCAACACATGCACAGGCAAGGCAATGTGTTTCGCCCAGTTCAGCATCTCCAGGTCGAATTCTTTCAATGGATGGCGGATATCCATCATCAACATCAGGCCGCGCAGGCATTTGCGTTCCTCGAGATAGCTTGCCAGCGTGCCCTGCCATTCGCGCTTGATGCCTTCCGACACCTTGGCATACCCGTAGCCCGGCAGGTCGACGATGCGCCGTTGCTCGTCAACCGCAAAGAAGTTCAGAAGCTGGGTGCGCCCGGGCGTTTTGCTGGTGCGCGCCAGCGTCTTCTGATCGCAGATGGCATTGATCGCGCTCGATTTCCCGGCATTCGATCGCCCAGCGAACGCCACCTCGTAGCCGTTGTCGTCCGGTGCCTGGTGCAGTTTCGCGGCGCTGGTCAGAAACGCCGTCTGTCGATAGATCAGGTTCACGACGATTCGGATGCGCTACGCCGCCAGTGGCCCGATTTGCCGCCGACTTTTTCCTCGAGCTGGACCTGGTCGATCACCATGCCGCGGTCGACCGCCTTGCACATGTCGTACACCGTCAGCAATGCGACCTGGACAGCGCACAGGGCCTCCATCTCGACACCGGTCTTGCCGTGGGTCTTTGCCGTCGCCTCGCAGCGAATGCGCTGCTGATCCACCAGCGGTGTGAAGTCGATCGATACCTTGGTCAGCGGTAGCGGGTGGCATAGGGGAACAAGGTCGCTGGTACGCTTGGCGCCCATGATGCCGGCGATTCGCGCCACGCCGAGTACGTCGCCTTTCTTGTGCCCACCTTCGAGGATCATCGCCAGCGTCTCTGCCTGCATCCGGATAAACCCGCTGGCGATCGCGACCCGTTCAGTGACGGCCTTGTCGCCGACGTCGACCATGTGCGCCTGGCCGTCGGCATCGAAATGGGTGAACCGGTCGCTCATTGAACGCGGTCCCGGTACTCGAGTGATTTGGGTATTTCGTGTTGCTCGAACCGCATGCTCTCAAGATCGCCCATCACCCAGGTGGCCGGCGCCTGGCCGACACCGCCGATGGTGCCGGGATTGACGACGTGCGTCGTTCCACCCTTGCAGTTCTTCTGTTCGAGGATGTCGACCTTGTGACTGTGGCCGCAGCACACCAGATCCCAGTCACCGGTTGCCGCCATGGCGCGTGCATAGTGTGGGTAGTGCACAAGAAAGATGCGTCTGCCGGCCAGTTCGATGCCTGCGTCCATGCCGTGAAAGCGCACGACGCCGCCGGGCTTGTGTGCCAGTTGGGTCAGGGCGTACAGGTCGCCGGTGTTGTTGCCGTGGATGACGTGCACCGGCAGGCCGTACTTTTCCAGGCAATGCAGTGTGCTGGGCGCGACCAGATCGCCACAGTGCAGCACAGCCTCGGCGCCTGCTGCCTTGGCATCGGCGACGGCGGCGTCGATCAGCGCGATATGGTCATGGCTGTCGGAAAGAATGCATACCTTCATGGGTGACAACATCTATGCGGCGAAACAGCGCGTATCGTACCGTAATTCCGGCCACCCGGCGGCGAAGCCGGCTGGTCTATAACCGCTTTAAGGCAGTAGGAAAGCCAGTGCCGAGGCGACCAGTTGCACCAACAGCATGGCGCCCTGATAGCGGAGGAGCCGCGTTGCGCCCTCGATTCGGGCGTCCAGCGAGCGCGGCGGATCGGTGTCGCGGCCTATTTTCCGGTCGAATGCGGCCATGTCGGCGTGTGGGTCTGCGCCTTTATTCCACTGATTGGCCCAGCGATGGAAGACGGCTGCATCGAACTGGGTTCTGGCGGCGAGATAGAGCTGAGCGGCCCCGGCAGCGATCGACACGACCAGCCAGGCGGTGTTGCTCGCAAGGCCAGCGACGCCGACCGCGATGAACGCCAGCACGCCGGCCAGTATCGAGACCAGTGCCAGCCATGCGCCGTTTCGCAGTCGCCGGGCCGTCCGCGCGGCCCGCGCCGCGTGCTGATCGGTGTTCATTGAAGACGATGGTGACATCAGGGCATCGCCGGTGACTGCTGCTGCACTGCCGTCCTGAGGTTGTCGATCCACTTGGCGCCCAGCACCACCTGCGGGCGTTGTTCCCTCACGTGTTGCAAGGCCGTCTCCCAGCAGTGCGTCCGACCGCTCACACACAACCATGCGGCGACTGCCAGTGCGCTGCGTGAATAGCCTAGTGCACAGCTCACCAACAGGTTACCGCCGGCACGATGCAGGCGCTCGATGTGTGCGGCTGCTTCGCGCAACTGCGTCGGGGTTGGTGGCACCAGGTCGAGCATCGGCACATTGGCGACATGCGCGATGCCTGTCGGCGGATTGAGTTCCGCAGTGAGGTCGACAAACGCGGTGAAACCGAGCCGTGCGAATTCGTCTCCGGTCGGGAAGCGGCCGAGCCACACCCCCTCTGCGATGTGACTTGGCTCGGGTTTGCGCCATGTCCATAGTCGTGAATTGATCCAGGCGGCCAGATGATAGGGGGCCAACAGCACGGCGACGGCGATGCTCTGCCTGGTGCGCTCTGCCTGGTGCGCGTTTTCTGAAAGCCTCGTTCGCCACTCCAGGCGTAGATCACCGCGACCATGGCCAGCGAAACGGCGGGCCACAGTGACCACAGAGCTACGCCGCCGAAAAGTGCCATGGCGCTGAAGATCAGGCTGCCGATGGCGTAGTAGCTGGCGAGACGGCGGTGTCGTTCGGTTGGCACCACACCGCGTCGTAGCGGGCTTTGTTGTGTATCGGGCCAAAGCCACAGGCAGACAAAGCCGAGCAGGGCGCCGGTCGGCACGTCGATGAAGTGATGTTGGTAGGTCGTCAGCACGGAGACAGCGATCAGGATAGCCCAGGCATTGATCAACCAACGCCAGTAGCGCGCGGCATGCGCGGCGAAACGGTGCCAGATGATGACCAGCAATGCGATATGCAGAGAGGGCGCCTGGTTATAAGGTTGATCGAAGCCGGCCAGGGCATCGAACCACAAGCCGAAGAACCCATCGACCGGCGGTTTGTCAAAACTGTATTGCAGCGGGAACAATACGAAACAGGCCACAGCTATCAGCTGTGCCGTCAGCAGTCGCAGTGCATGCCGATCCACCTCACGGCGTGTGCGGCACAGCAGAAACGACAGGCCGTACAGCAGGTCGATCGACCAGTAGGGCACGATGGTCCAGGCCCAAAATGGAATCTGGTGCTCCCAGCCGAACACGATGCTGGTCGTGATCTGGCGATCCGCAGCCAGTTGGTTGGACCATCCATAGCTGATGAAGAACAGCGGGCCGAGCAGCGCGAGCCAGGCGAGGCTGCGCCCCCACTGAATGACATATCCTTGTTTGCCGTCCATTGGGTTCACGCTGCAACCCGGCGCGCCAGGCCGACGGTGAAAATGCCCCATTCGTCGATGCGTTGTTCGATCTTCTCGAAGCCGGCATCGCGCACCAGCTGATCCATCTCGGCGGTCGTGCGGCGACGCATCACCCAGGCGGCGCCATCTCGGTGGCTGGTCAATGCCCGGGCAATCATCTCCAGTTGCGGATGCCA